>JABNAD010000163.1_pt1 | contig 56865 bp, 54 predicted proteins | sample 7240381 | NCBI WGS metagenome assembly JABNAD01 (sample SAMN11332834, study PRJNA596920) | anaerobic digester metagenome | biome: digested sludge; isolation source: digested sewage sludge-derived enrichment culture grown on H2/CO2 | place: Germany: Goettingen
AATTGACTATGGGTTGTGTGTTTGTATCTCTACTGTTTAGTTTTCAAGGATCAAATGTTTTTTGTCGCTGTCATTTTTCGTTGTTGTCAGCGAAGATTAGTTTATCAGAACCAATACCTTTTGTCAAGAACTTTTTTTCCAAATTTTATTATTTATTTTGACTTTATTTGTTCTTAGAAATTGACTCTTTTTTTATCTTGCTGCTTCTGAATCAGCAGTGACAGTTATTTATTATACACTGTTTTCTAATCTTGTCAACACTTTTTCGACATTTTTTTAAATAATTTATTATAATCTGCCAAATGCAGTAAGACAGCCTTATTTTAAGATTAATCTCCTAATTAATCTCCTAATTAATCTCCTAATTAATATCCTTGTTATTAAGAAAATCCCTTCCTTATACAAGAAGGGATTTTCAAAAGTCATATTACGTTATCTTACTTTGTGCTGCTTGATTTGTTGGTCTTGTTTGATTTGTTTGTCTTATCACATTTACTGTTTGTTTGAGAACCGGTATCAATGCTGTATTCTTGAGCAAATTCGGTTCTGTTCATACTTTTTTGTGTTTTTTCAGATTCTTTATTTGTTCTCTTGTCCATAGTCTATGACCTCCCTAATTCATTTCAGTCTTAATTGAACGAGGAATTTCCTCGCAATCATAGTATGGATTATCTTTCGTTTTTTATACCCAATCTTTTTTGAATTAGATATCTTTTTTTATATTTGAGAGATACATATTTCATAATTTTATGATAAACAAAAGGATTAGCAATCCCGCCAATAATGCCAAGCACAAAAAAACCTTGAACAAACTTAGATAATAGTAATGCCTTAGACAGTGCATTTGAAGCATTTTGTATTTCCTCTTCTAAATCATAAAAAATTGGGCTTTCATTTATATGCATTATCCAAAGCTCAACGTTATCATTTGCTTTTCTAAACTCTTCATCAGAACTCAAAGCCGCTGTTATCATTTTTAAAATGAAAATTTGTTCTTTTTCTTCTCTATAGCTGAAACCATATCCAATGGCAGTTTCGTAAATACCTTTTAAAATAACACCGATGAAAAGTGGGATATCCGGTAAACCCACTCCAATCACCCCTAACCCGATTCCTTCAGCCAAAGTTACACAGGTATTAATACGTTGCCCTTTTCTGATTTCTTTATCCAGAAGCCTAATAGATTTTCTATCAAGTCTTTGGTTTATTCTAAAATCATTCACTCTAAAAGATAAGTCTAGCTCTTCCTTCCGAAATGATTTTTCTATGACTTCAATTCCTTTTGTGAAAATCAATTGAAATGCTTTATAAAAACCATTGTTTAATGTGTCTATCATTTTTTTGGGAACCTTATTTTCTAAATCTTGCTTTAATTCATCAATCTTATTAAATTTACGATTAATAACCTTTTGCTGCTTTTTTTCTAGCATTGTTTTTTCACTGTCCAAAGTTTTTTCCCACAAATCATCAAGATTTCTTGACATAGAACGCCTCCTTAACTAATTGTATAGCCTCTAATATTTTATTATCGTTACAAACATTTTATAAACAACCTTCTTTCTGAATTCAGCTCCTTATCATCTATATTTTAAGTGAGAATACAAAAATATGTCTACAATATAAAAGAAAGACCGCCCTTTAAAGGAGATCTTTCTTCTGTTTATCTTCTAAATTTGTGATTTCGTTGAGGGGTCATTTTCGGATCTAAACATTTTGCTAATATCCGTCGAACCAATATTATTTTTCATATTGGTATCAGATTGAATGTTCTGCATACGGTAATAATCCATTACTCCTAAATTCCCCGTACGTAATGCCTCTGACAATGCCATAGGAACTTGTGCCTCAGCCTCAACAACCTTAGACTTCATATGCTCAACTTCCGCTCTCATTTCCTGCTCTTTTGCAATCGCAGCTGCTCTACGTTCTTCCGCCTTTGCCTGGGCAATTTGTTTGTCCGCCTCAGCCTGTTGAATCTGCAAATGAGCACCAATATTTCTACCAATATCTACATCAGCAATATCAATCGATAAAATTTCAAAAGCTGTTCCATTGTCCAAACCTTTTGACAATACAGTTCTAGAAATTAAATCCGGATTTTCCAAAACACTCTTGTGACTTTGAGAAGAACCAACAGTAGTAACAATACCCTCTCCTACTCTTGCTATAATGGTTTCTTCTCCAGCACCACCCACCAATCTTGCAAGATTGGTACGAACAGTTACTTTAGCGACTACCTTTACCTCGATACCATCAATAGCAACTGCAGAAATCCATGGAGTTTCAATAATTTTAGGTGTTACACTCATACGGACAGCCTCAAAAACATTACGTCCTGCCAAATCAATTGCTGCTGCTCTTTCAAAAGAAAGATCCAGATTTGCTCTGTGCGCCGCAATCAAAGCATCTACAACGTTGTCTACACGCCCACCTGAAAGCAAATGAGATTCCAACTGATTTGCATTTACATCCATACCAGCCTTTTGGGCTTTAATTAATGGACGAATAATTTTATCAGCACGAACACGGCGAAGGCGCATACCAATTAAAGAAAAAATTCCTACTTTAACACCCGCTGATACTGCAGAAATCCATAAACCTAAAGGTACAAAACTTAAAAAAATCATGATAATAACAATAATGACAATGAGCGGCATGACCACTGGTATCAAATCAAACATTTATCGTTCCTCCTTAATCTCTAATCTCGTTCTTTTATTCTTCCCATTCCTTTACAGTAACTGTTTTGCCGGAAATCTGAACAACTTTAACTCTTTTTCCTTTGTCAATAAAATCCCCTAAAGAGCATACATCATAGTTAGTTTCATCAATTTCAGCAACTCCAAAGGGTCTCAAAGTTGTTTGGGTAATACCAATTTTCCCAATTAATCCTTCCAATCTTGTTTCGTCGAAATCCTTTGATTCTAATCGATCATGCAGAACCACTTTATTATATAATCCACTTTTTTTTGCAATCATTAGCATAATAAAAAATAGAAATACCAATGAAATAATTAAAATCATAAATACGATGACTCCATAAATCTTTGCTGCCATAATTGTGGAACATAATAATGAAAGAATACCAAAAACACCAAAAACACCAAACCCAGGAATCAGCATTTCTGCAAAAACCAAAATCAAGCCTAGTATAGCTAACACGATAATCCAAGGTAGCATATTTACCCTCCCTTCTCTATATTTCCTTCGATAACTTTCACCAGAAAATACCATTGTTTCTTAATCTTAACACAATTGTAACTGCATCACAACGAAATTCTTATAAAAGTAAAAAATGCTTAAGAAATGATCCTGTCAAATAATGATTACTATTTTAAGAATAACCATTCTTCAAAAATGACGACTACAGTCATTATTTTTTATATAAGCTCTGGTATATTTTTGTATAAGAAAGAAGTTTTACCTTCATTATAATATCTCCAAAAAAACAAACTATATGTTTTAGAAATATAAAGGCCCTGAGAAGGTTTGACAATCATCAAAATTAATTGAATAACTTTTTTGATAACCTAATAAAAGAAGATTCATAACAAAATTCTCAAGTAATCAAGTTTATACAATCTCCTCAATGTTATTCATTCAATTTGATTATCCTATAAGAACTTTATTTCAACTTTCATTTGAATATTCAAAGGAGATAAAATCTTAAAAAACACCTTATTCATCGCTTCATTGGAACAATTAGACTCTTACCCGATACTATGTTCTCAGAACGCAATCCGTTAATCTTCATAATTTTATAAATCATACGTTCTATATTTTCATTGTCATCCCTATATTTTTTAGCAATTCCCCATAGAGTATCCCCAGAATGAACGATTACAGCTTCATAGTAAACTTCATTGGTTTGCTCACTCTGCGCAGCCATTACCATTGTTCCCAGGCATAAAATCATAGCCATTGTGATAAATAAAAATGCTTTTTCCCGTATCTTTTTCATAATTTTTTTAGACATATAACAATTCACAAAAAATACCCCCTCGTACGAACAAGTTTTCTTTTATTTTTCTTTATAGTAATCGAACTAATATTCTTTGTCAATATTTTTTTCACTATTTTCCGAACGTAGGTTTGATTTTATTTCTGCACTGTGTTATACTGCAAAAAAAGGAAATAATTATTAATATAATTGTACCGTATAAAAGTTTTTCATTTACAAAGTCTATCTGTAAAGGAGTGTTATCAATGGGCGATTTGTCACCAAAACAAAGACAAATTTTAGAATATATGAAATCAGAAGTAAGAGAAAAGGGCTATCCTCCATCGGTACGGGAAATTTGCGAAGCAGTTGGGTTAAAATCCACCTCAACTGTTCATGGGCATCTTGCCAGATTGGAAAAAAAAGGCCTCATTCGCCGTGACCCAACCAAACCACGGGCAATCGAAATATTAGCACCCGATTTTTATGATTCCCCTCAAAAAGAATTGGTCAACGTACCAATTATTGGAACCATTACGGCCGGTACACCAATTCTAGCCGTAGAAAATATTGAGGACACCTTTCCCATACCCGTTGAGTATATCCATAACGATACTGTTTTCATGCTGCGCGTTAGAGGAGAAAGTATGATTGAAGCTGGAATTTTTGATAAGGATTTGATCCTTGTAAGGCAGCAAAACTCTGCTAATAACGGAGACATCGTGGTTGCACTGATTGAAGACTTTGCTACCGTTAAAACCTTTTATCGAGAAAAAGATTTTATTCGTTTGCAGCCAGAAAACTCTGCCATGTCACCAATCATTGTCCGTGATGTGACAATCTTAGGTAAAGTAATTGGCTTATTCAGAAAATTCTAAGGAGTGTGTATCATGTTTAACTATGTAAAAGTCGCAGTTGCTGTTCCCAAATTAAAGGTTGCTGACTGCATTTATAATAAACAAGAAATCATGTCAATTATCAAAAGTGCGGCAGAAAAAAAGGTAAAAGTCATTACCTTCCCCGAGCTTTCTGTTACAGCATATACCTGTGGAGACTTATTCTTTCAAAGCCCTTTGCTTGCCTCTGCCGAAAAAGCCTTAACAGAAATTGCGGCAGAAACAAAGGAATTAGATATGCTAATACTAATTGGCGTACCTGTTTTGGCTGATAATCAAACTTTTAATTGTGCCGCACTTCTTCATAAAGGAAAAATATTAGGGCTTGTTCCAAAAACATTACTTCCTAATTATAGTGAGTTTTATGAGGAGCGTTGGTTTGCATCTTCCGATGATTTAGTTCAGGAGGAAATCACTTATGGCGGACAAGTTGTTCCCATTGGTGCAGACCTTATTTTTTCTGCGGAAAACTTCCCAAATCTTAAGGTCGGGGTGGAAATTTGCGAAGACTTGTGGGGACCAATCCCCCCAAGTTCCTATTTGAGTTTATACGGAGCCACTGTCCTTTTAAATCCATCAGCTAGTAATGAATTGGCTGCAAAACCCGGTTATCGCCATCAACTCGTTGCCCAGCAATCCTCCCGTTGTTTATGTGCATATGCATATGCTTCTGCAGGAATTGGGGAATCTACCCAAGATACGGTTTTCAGTGGTCACAGCCTAATTTATGAAAATGGCGTTTTACTCGGAGAATCAGAATCATTTTCACAGGAAAATCAGCTGATTTACACAGATGTGGATTTAGAACTATTAGCTAGCGAACGTCGCAAGCATACCACTTACATGTCACATCTTTCTAGCGCTCATGCCCAAAAATTTTATAGAGAAATCAAATTTTCAATGGCAGAGGATGAGTTACACGAGTTTAAGCGTCCTATCACCGCAAAACCCTTTACTCCTGCTGATGACGCCTCCTTAAGTAAACGTTGTCATGATATCTTTATGATTCAGACAACCGGTCTGGCAAGACGGATGGAACATGTCCATGCAAAGACCCTTGTGATTGGAATTTCTGGAGGTTTGGATTCTACACTGGCACTTTTGGTTTGTGCGAAAGCATGCGATTTTTTAAATATTCCAAGAGACCATGTTTTAGGTATTACTATGCCTGGCTTTGGTACCACAGATCGAACATACCAAAATGCAGTTCAATTAATGAAATCTCTTGGTATTTCTACACGAGAAATATCCATCCGTGCAGCTTCTTTACAACATTTTGAGGATATCGGTCACGATCCTTCTGTCCATGATGTTACTTATGAAAACACACAGGCCCGTGAGCGTACCCAAATTCTGATGGATATTTCAAATCAAACAGGGGGAATCGTTGTAGGAACAGGTGATTTATCAGAGCTTGCACTGGGCTGGGCAACCTATAATGGTGACCATATGTCCATGTATGCTGTTAATGCCGGTATCCCGAAAACATTGGTTCGAGTTTTAGTAAATTGGGTTGCATCCACAGGTGAATTAGATCAAAAAGCCTCCGAAATTCTTCTTGATATTTTGGATACACCTGTAAGTCCGGAGTTATTGCCACCCGACGAAAATGGAAACATTAATCAAAAAACAGAGGATTTGGTGGGCCCCTATGAACTTCACGACTTTTTCCTATATCAAATCATTCGCTTCGGCTTCTCACCCGCCAAGGTATTATTTTTGGCAGAGCAGGCCTTCGGAAATGCTTATTCTAAAGAAACACTTTTGAAGTGGCTAAAAAACTTCTACCGCCGCTTCTTTATGCAGCAGTTCAAGCGTTCTTGCTTGCCTGACGGCCCTAAGGTTGGTGCTTTATGTCTATCTCCAAGAAGTGATTGGCGTATGCCTACGGATGCTTCGAGTCGAATTTGGATGGAAGAAGTTGAAAAATTATAATAGTGTGATTAATTAGAGAACATTAGTGTACTAACGAAAAATAGTCTTAGCAAAACAATTAAAAAAGCCTGTATAACCTGAGTTTCTTGAAAACCCTCGTTATACAGGCTCTTTTATACTTGTAAAGACGTCTTACTTTGGATACAGAAAGACCTCTGTCTATTGTATCTCCGAATGTTAAACAACGTTATCTATTCTTCCGACATTTTAAGAGAGAAAACAAAGGTGCTTCCTTCTCCTGGGGTACTTTTGACCGTAATGCCTTCATTATGAGCCTGAAGGAACTCTCTTACTATGGCCAATCCAATTCCGCTACCTTGCATATCCTGATTACGTGTCCTATCTGCCTTATAAAAACGATCAAAAATATACTTTTGATCCTCAGGGCTAATGCCAATTCCATGGTCTTTAATGGATACCAAAACTTTCTTTCGCTCTGTTTTTGTAGTTTCCACTTCTATCAACCCACCAATCGGTGAGAACTTCACAGCATTGCTCAATAAATTTTGAATTACCCTAGAAATCTTATCTATATCCCCGTGAACCATGGTAATTTGGTCTGCAAAAATTGCTTTAATAACAGCATTTTTCTCGTTTAACTGGGGTTCTAATAAATTAATGTTAGCACGAATTTGCTCATTTAAATCAAAGTCAGATTCATCTAAAATAATTTTGCTGCTTTCCGCTCTACTTAAATCAACAATTCCTTCTGTTAAACGTGAAAGCCGCAGCGTTTCCTCTAAAACAATATGCAAATATTTTTCCTGCTTTTCCAAAGGTACCGTTCCATCCAACATTGCCGTTAGAAACCCTTGCATGGAAGTAAGTGGTGAGCGTAAATCATGTGAAACATTTGCGATAAAATCACGACGGGTCTTATCGTTGTTTTGTAAACTTTCAGCCATATAGTTAAAGCTCTTTGCCAGCTCACCAAACTCATCATTGCTTATAATTTCCACCCTGTGTTCAAAATTTCCGCTGGCAATTACCTTGGCTGCTTCATTCATTTCTTTAATAGGTCTAGTCATTTTTCTGGAGGTAAGATAGCTCACCACAATAGCAAAAAGAAACACCACAAAAATGCTAGCGATACCCACTTGATACATCTGATATAGAGATTGCTCCATTTCAGGCATAGAACGACACATAAAAATCCCGGCCATTTTCCCCACCGAAAGCGGATAACCAACCACTAGCGTGGGTACATCAAATATCGTCGTTGCTTTTCTCTCACTTGAAACAATATTTCCTGCCTTTACCCCATCCACCAAGTCCTGAAAGGCAAAGGATTGTCCAATCATCATTTCATCAAGCCCCGGTGACGCCAACACAACAACACCGTCTGCATTTACCATTAAAATGCCTGCACCCATATACTCCTCTAACACTTGCAACTCATAGCTCAAATTGCTTAAGTTGCCTGTTCGATATGCATTTGTAAATGCTACAGAAATCTTTCGCCCTTGTTGAATCAGTTCATTGCGCTTTTCTTTCATATAATACTGGGTGTAAACCACTGATAGAATCCCACCTAATATCAACACACAAATTAGAATCGTAGCAATGTATTGTAGCATTTGTTTTTTCACAATTGATTCTTTTCGCATGATTTTACCTCCAAAATCCATCAAAAATGCTTCCATAATTTCGGAATGATGGTATAATAAATATATTGCATTAAAAAAGAAAGGAGAATAACGGTTTAACCGTTTTACAATCCAATGAATCTTAAAAAACCGCAATCCAATCCTGACAAAAAGAAGCTTTCCACTGCTGATATTATTCTAATCGGCGTGGGATTATATGTTTTAATCAGAACACCTTGGGGAAATATGAATAGCTTTCATTATCTCCTGTTTTTCCTTTATATTTTCTGCATGATGATGCGCCTCACAAATATTAGAAAACAAAATTCTCAAAGGGAAAAAATGAAGCAAGAAAAACAAAGACTTGCCCTACAAACCCAAGAGGAAAAAAAGGATGAGGAGCTTGCTGAAATAGTGGAACCCAAAGAAGAGGAAAACTCCTCCGCTGACCATGAACTCATTGCCTCTGAAAAAGACTCTAACTCATAATTTCATTGATTATTTGGTTATGTATTATCACAGCAATGATGCAAGCGTATCTAAAACTAATAAACTATTTATGTAAGACGACTGATTATCAGTCGTCTTATTTTATATATTCTTACGATTGTGATGTCACTTCTGACCAAATTTGTACCCAACACTCCATACCGTCAGAATGCCCCATTCATCCTCCTGGTTCAACTTTTCTCGAATGCGCTTCACATGCACATCCACGGTTCTTGTATCACCAATATACTCATAGCCCCATATTTGGTCTAAAAGTTGTTCTCTTGTAAAAACTCGATTGGGATGTTCCGCTAAATAGTATAAAAGTTCAAATTCCTTTGGTGGAAATTCTAAACTTTTTCCATGATAAGAAACGGAGTAATTAGAAATATTAATTTCCAAGTTAGGAAACCGTAGGATGTTGGCATCCTCCTGTTGCTTTGGTTCATAACGCCGTAAAACTGCCTTAACTCTTGCTACCAGTTCCTTAGAATCAAAGGGCTTCACAATGTAATCGTCCGCACCAAGTTCTAACCCGAGAACCTTATCAAAGGTTTCACCTTTTGCTGTCAGCATAATAATTGGGACATTACTTGTTTTGCGAACTTCCGCGCAAACTTGATATCCATCCATACCTGGCAACATCAAATCTAAAATAACTAAATCCGGTTTAACAGCACCTATCTCCTTGATTGCCTCTCTGCCATCATATGCTTCTTTCGTATCATAGCCCTCTTTCTCCAGATAAAGAGAAATCAACTCCGCAATATGCTTATCATCATCCACAATCAAAATCTTTTGTTTTCCGTTCATGAAGATCTCCCCTTTTGTTGAAAGAATTCACAGAATCTTTTCATTTTCCACGCTGGCAACAGATGGTTTATTAATGATACATCCTCAATAACTATTAACTCCGTGAAAAAGAGTATATTTGGCTGTTTATTACTTTAACTCTACCACGGTAACACCCGCTTCACCCTCACCGTATACCCCCGGTCTTTGACTTTTTACATGAGAGTTAGTTTTCAAAAAACTTTGCACAGCTGTACGCAAAGCACCTGTTCCCTTACCATGAATGATCACAATTTGTTTTAAGCCTGATAAATATGCATCGTCAATATATTTATCTATATTTGCCAACGCTTCATCCACCAATTGCCCTCTGCAATCAATTTCTGCCGAAATAAATTGGCTCTTGGATACCTTTGCCCGTGGAGCTGACTGTTTTTGCTTATTTTCCTTTGGTGCTGAATCATCAAGCATCAGCTCCGCCAAAGGAATCTTGGCCTTCATACTTCCCATTTGCACCATGACTTCTTTGTTTTTATCAGGTGGAGAAATAACAACACCGTTTTGGTCGAAGGATATAACATAAACACGATTTCCTGTCTGTAAATTTTCAGGCACTTTATGGCTGGGTTTTATCTTTTTGGATTTCAGAAAGTCCTCTTGCACAGAAGATAATTTTTCCTTTAGCTTGCTCCTGTTTTCTAGAAGTTTTTGCTGATTACCCTTTTCCTTGGCCTGACGATTCATTTCTTTGATAATGCTATCAGCCTCTTCCTTGGCCTGAGCATAAATCAACTTTGCTTCCTCTCTGGCTTTTTGCAATATCTTTTCCTTTTGCTCTTTTGTCTTTTCTTTCTGAAGTTCCACCTCAAGCTTTAAGTTTTCAGCTTCTTTGCGATATTGCTCAGCCCTCTCTTGCTCAAAGGCAACAGATTTCTTGCTGATCTCCAAATCTGTAATAACATCCTCAAATCTAGCTTCATCTTGACTGATAAATTCTTTGGCACTATCAAGAATATACTCCTGTAAACCTAAACGCTTTGAAATGGCAAAGGCATTACTCTTACCGGGAATACCAATCAACAATCGATATGTTGGTCGCAAGGTTTGTACATCAAACTCACAACAGGCATTTTCAACACCCTGGGTAGACAGAGCATACACCTTAAGCTCACTGTAATGGGTGGTCACAGCAGTGCGAATTTTTCTTTCTTTTAGCGCCTGTATAATGGCAAGGGCAAGTGCAGCACCTTCGGTAGGGTCTGTACCTGCACCTAGCTCGTCAAAAAGAACCAGTGAGTCATCCGTCACTTCATCCATAATTTTTACAATATTCGTCATGTGGGAAGAGAACGTGCTTAAGCTTTGCTCAATACTCTGTTCATCCCCAATATCAGCAAAAACATTATCGAAAATGGCCAATTGTGAATGGTCAAACGCAGGAATGTGAAGTCCCGCCTGCCCCATTAATGTAAATAAACCAAGGGTTTTGAGAGCAACTGTTTTACCTCCGGTATTGGGGCCTGTAATTAATAATGTTGTAAATTCCTTCCCCAAATAAATATTAATCGGCACGACAGCCTTTGCATCCAAAAGGGGATGTCTTGCTTTTTCAATATGGACATAGCCTTTTGTATTAAATAGAGGTCTGGTTCCTCCCATGGATACCGATAATCCCGCCTTTGCGAAAATAAAATCCATTTGGGTCAAAAGCTCCAAATTCGCTTCTAAAACCATGGTATTTTCCGTAACCAGACGTGAAAGCTCCACCAAGATTTTACGAATTTCATCTTTCTCTTTTGCTTGAAGCTCCTTTATTTTATTGTTTAACTGTATAACACTCAGTGGCTCCATAAATAATGTGGAACCTGTGTTGGATTGGTCATGTATCATACCTGGAAAGGTGTTTCTATACTCACTCTTTACAGGAACACAATAGCGGTCATTTCTAATGGTAATTACAAAATCCTGAAGCATATTACGGTATGCAGAGGAAGAAATCACTCCGTTTAAGTGATCTCTAACTTTTTCATTGGAAATCTTAATTTCCTTGCGGATATTGCGAAGCTCTGCACTTGCATCATCAGAAATTTCTGTTTCAGAAAGGATGCATCGATTAATTTCATTCTCCAAGGCAGGTATGGGCGCCAGTAACTCAAAATACTCATCCATTCTTTCATAGGCTTCTGCCTTATTTTCATGCTTACCATAGTTTTTCATCTTTCGGCACACATAAAGAAATTCTCCAACTTCCATCAATTCGGAAATAGAGAGAACCCCTGCCATGCTTGCCCGCTTTAACTGGGGTCTTATTTCACGAAAACCACCAAAGGAAGGTGTGCCTTTTCGTAAAATCATATTTGTAGCTTCCGTGGTTTCTTGCTGCCATAGAGCAATATCGCTCATCACCATTGCAGGTTGCAGTTCTCTGGCTCGTTCCTTTGCCATTGGCGAAACCGCAAAAGCGGCTAATTTTTCGATAATCTTATCATATTCCAACGTGTGTAATGCTTTTTTGTTCATTTTTATCCCTCATTCATTTCATAGAGAATGCCTATATTATATCCTTTATCCTCTAGTATACCATAAAAGGGAGAAAGCTAATAGAATTCCTTTTAAATTTACTTTTAAGATTTTATAAAGCTCAATCCTCCCATATGCATAACTCGAAATTCTTCTTATGAAACTACAATTTTTTAAACCTTGTTTTCCTATATTACTTTTGACCACCAGTTTTTCTTGCCCTATACAGGTTCACCCTTTTTGAAAACTCCCAGCTATTATGCAAAAAACTTTCAGCTATTGCAAAAACCAATCTGCCACCATCAAATCCGGTAGTTATCTAAGGAAAAAAGGGAACCGCCATCCCTCAATATGAGAAACAGCGGTCTTCTTATTATTGTTCTTTGATTAAGCCATTCTTATATGCATAAAGCAATTTTTCCAACTCATCAATACTTTCTAATAACTTCTTGCCGATATCCGTATCCCTTACACGAATACGATCCTGTGTATATTGCAGAGCAACAGTTGAGGACAAAATATCCTTTTCCTCCGCAATAGCTACTTCCGTTGAAACAAATGGTTCATGGGAAACCAGAACCAAGCCATGGGAGTTATAAATCAAAGTATATCCAGCAATACCTGTCACCTTCTGATATGCCTTAGCGAATCCACCATCAATTACAAACAATCTTCCCTTAGCCTTAATTGGGCTTTCTCCCTTGGATACCTTAACAGGAACATGCCCATTGATGATATGTGAGGCATCAGGGTCAAGGCCAAACGCAGATAATACCGTTTTGCAAACATTCTCCTCGTTTCGCAAAGTGTAATAAGGATTGCTGACTTCCTTATGGGTGGCTTTATCATCAATAAAATACCGCTCAAAGGTTGTCATCTTTTTCTTGCCAAACAGAGGGGAGTCCTCGCCACACCATAAGTACCAAATAATATCCATACATTCACGTTTATTATCACTATGGGGTTTGCTAAAGTAACCCTCTCTTGCTGTTCTTTCTACTTCATCCAAATATTCCTTTCCGGAGTATTGCTTGCCACGGAAGGTTACAGTTTTCAGTGTTCCGTCTTCATTCATAGGAATTCCCCCATGAAATAAAAGGTTGGAGTTGAAAATGGTATACATACTGCCTTTGCTGTAAAGAACCCTTGTGTGTGCTTGTAATCTTTCGCTGTTTACGAAGGAGGATTTTACCTTGTCCATTACAATCTGTTCCTCAGGGGTCAACTTATATGGATCCTTCGGATCAACAGTAGGGAAATTCGCATCATTCATCTGATATTCTTTTCCTTCAATCCTTATGGTTCCTTTTTCAAAATTAATTTTATCCAAAAGCAAACGATTTTCCATCTTGAATTCTGGATGACGCTTGATAATCTGTGCCTCCATTTTCCATTGTATAATGGAAATTGCCTTGTGCATTTTGGCAATCATATCAAAATCTTTATCGCTCATCTCTTCTGTGCCCTTAGGCGAAAATTGCGCACAAGGATCATCGGCATATTTCTCCATTGCAAAGGTTGCCAAGGGAATTAAGTTAATTCCATAGTCCTCCTCAATGGTATCCAGATTGGCATATCTGGTCTGTATTCTCAATACGTTACAAATTAGGGCTTGGCAGCCTGCCGCAGCACCCATCCAAGCGATGTCATGATTGCCCCATTGGATATCAACAGAATGATATCTTGCTAAAATATCCATGATTTCTGCCGCATTTGGCCCTCTATCATAGATATCTCCAATCACATGAAGCTGATCTATTGCAAGTCTTTGAATTAGATTTGCCAACGCAATGATAAAACGATCTGCCTGGTCTAAATCAATGATTGTACGTATGATTTCGTTATAGTACATTTCCTTATCACGGCTGACACTATCTTCATGGAGCAATTCCTCAATAATATAAGCAAACTCCATAGGTAGCGCTTTTCTTACCTTAGAGCGTGTATACTTTGAAGAAATCACTTTACAAATGCGAACCAATCTATGTAACGTAATTTTGTACCAGTCGTCCAAATCCTCTTCCAGCTCTGTCATCATTTCCAGTTTTTTTTCGGGATAATAAATGAGAGTGGCCAAAGCCTTTTTTTCACTTTCCCGCAGACTAGCTCCAAAGATTGCGCTGATATGGTTTTTGATAACACCAGAAGCATTTCTAAGAACATGGCTAAAGGATTCCGCTTCCCCATGAATATCCGATACAAAATGCTCTGTGCCCTTCGGTAAATTCAATATGGCTTTGAGGTTCATCACCTCTGTTGCCGCACTATTGACATTTTTATATTGATTTGCCAGTAATTTTAAATATTTCATTTCTTCCTTCGTAAAGGTACAATCTGTCGAGTACATTTTCTGCCACCATTCTTTCCAATTTAAAAATTGTCCTGTTTTATTATAGCAGAGGGTTTTTTCTTTTCCTAGACCTTTTTCAAAAAAATTTTCTTTTTTCGGGACATTTTTCGTCCCACTTCGTGAATTGTTGACTTGTTTTTTCTTGGACTTCCTTTTCATTTTTCATGTTTCTTTCATTTTTTTCTAGAAAACTTATGCAGAGTAATGCCTCGAAAAAAAAGAACCTTATCTTTAGGCAATCCAGTTCAGATGCCGAAAATTTTAAAAAAATCGGCATCCTTAAACTTCTCTAAAAAAAGGTTCCATTATCATTATTTTTTTTCTTCATCTATTGTGCTTTCCACGGAATACTCTTTTACTTGTTTTTCTCCCAGTAATACAGCCTCACGATTCATAAACAAGACTGTCATGGCCATACTGGAAAAGCATGCAACAATATATGACAGTGTATAAGATAATATATCGGTTCCGATGTGACGAGGAAGTATTAATTTTACAGTGCCAAAAATCCAATCCCATCCAAATGTGATCAGGGAAATAGTTAGAATCACCAAAACAGTTTGCCAAAACTTTCCCTTAGTCAGCTTAGCACTATATTCTAAGGCTTTCCATCCTCTTTTCTGTCTTAATCCAATGGCATATACATAAAACGTCCAAATAATTCCAAGGTAAACTCCCGGAACGATAAACAGCATACTTGCAACAAAAACCAAAATGAAGAATGGCACTGATGTTATTATGACGCTCCAAAGGGAATTCATGGCCTCCCCTATAATCTCACTCATACGAATAGTTTCACCACAAACACTTTTTTTGGCAATTTTTGCAACGGAAATGACTCCTATTGGCTCTAAAAAAAGATACATTGCAATAAGCAAAAAATAATTCCGGAAGAAGTTTAGAGCCACTTCCTGAAAAGCAGGCATATTATCTAAAATTGCTCCCGAAGTATTAAAGCTGTCTAAAAGTTGTACCCCTATATTCAAACGTTCCATAATCATCGCATTTAAAATACTTATAGGAAAAAACAAAAACGCAACAACAACCATCACAATGGGGAAATTTCCTATAAATAACTTCATGGCCATGGATAAAATATCCATCAATTTTAAATCCTTATTATTAATTGCTTCCAGCATACTTCCACCCTTTCTGACAAAAAAGTCAATAGAACTAGTATACCGCATTCACTAAAAAAAACCAACTGCTTTCTGCCTTGTATTTCTTAAATATTTCCGATACAATAATAAAAAACATAACAATTCAGAAAGTAGTGATGATTTTGAGTCTAATGGGTAAAACCGTTTTCATAACCGGCTCCTCTCGAGGCATCGGCCAGGCAATTGCCTTTACCTTTGCCAAGGCAGGCTGTAATATTGTTTTAAATGCGTCAAAAAGCAAAGAAGCCCTTTTAGAAATGGAGAAACGTCTTATAGAAGATACCGTTCCCGTTCTTGCTCTCCTTGGAGACGTTTCCGATTATGATTGTTGCAAAAAAATGTTTCAATCAATAGAAGATACCTTTGGCAATGTTGATATATTAGTAAACAATGCAGGAATTTCTCATATTGGGCTGTTTTCAGATATGAACCCTCAGCAGTGGCAAAAGCTGATAGCTGTAAACCTTTATTCTGTATTTAATTGCACCCATCTTGCCGTTGCCGATATGGTGCGCAAAAAAAGCGGCTCAATCATTAATATTTCTTCTATGTGGGGTAATGTGGGAGCATCCTGTGAAGCAGTTTACTCTGCCTCAAAGGGTGGCATCAACAGCTTTACGAAAGCAATGGCAAAGGAGCTTGGCCCTTCCGGAATCCGAGTGAATGCCATCGCCTGCGGTGTGATTGAAACACAAATGAATGCATCCTTCGATGAAGAGGAACGAAAAGCTCTGGCGGAAGATATCTCGCTCATGCGTTTCGGAACACCAGAGGAAGTGGGGAAACTGGCGCTATTTCTGGCTCAGGAGGCTTCATCCTATCTTACAGGACAGATTATCACCCTAGACGGAGGTATGCTATAATGAAAAAGAAATTTTTACTATTCGATATTGATCATACCCTCATGGATTTTTCAGCTACAGAAAAAAAGGGGCTGAAAAAGTGCTTCGATTCTTTTGGAATCCCCTTTGCCGAGGAAATTTTCTCTTGGTACCTTTCCCATAACCGTAGGCTTTGGGCACAATATGAAAGTGGTAAGATTCCTAGAGATATAATCTTTCAAAACCGCTTTTCTGACACCTTTGCGGAATTTTCCATCAACGCAGATGGCAATTTAATGGAAAAAGCATATCGCCAAGCCTTGTCAGAAGGAATTGATTTAATTGATGGCGCACTAGATGTGGTTAAAAAGCTGCATAAAACCCATGAGTTATACGTTGTAACCAACGGCCTTGCCTCTACTCAAGAAAAACGCCTAATAGACAGTGGCCTTGCCCCTTACTTTAAGGCAATCTTTGTTTCCGAAGTTATCGGCCTTCAAAAGCCAATGCCAGAGTATTTTGATTACTGCTTTGAACGTATCCAAAGTTTTAAAAAGGAAGAAGCCATCATTATCGGCGACTCTTTGTCCTCCGATATTCAAGGTGCCATGGGTGCAGGGATAGATAGTTGTTGGTTTAATCCAAATAGGGTTCACAACGAAACTGCCTTTCAGCCCACCTGTGAAATTCAATACTTAACAGAACTGCTATCTCTTTTCGAAATCCTTTAACATACATAGAAACTTAAAACGGTATCCGCAATCATTTGCAGATACCGTTCCTTTTTGTATTCTTGGGAATTTCTCTCGCCAGATATGGCAGACTTAGACGCTAAATTTACATTTAACACAGAATAAACACTAAAAATAATTATTAATTCATATGCTAAGTGCTTTCCGTATCTTGCTAAAGTAAAAAACATTCGACTTATATCCAACAAACTTTCCCCAGCCAAGAGTGTCATCCCTTAAAATTATTCGATACTCTTCTCCATACAAACTAGGGTTTCCCAAATAACATTTTGGAAATGAAAGAGGCACTTTCCTGCCAGCTCATATCCTAAATGTGAATATAAACGAATGGCTGGTTGATTACCTTCATATGTATCAAGTCTTATGACTTTACACCATCTTTTGCGAGCATATTCCTCAGCAAATGCAACAAACTCTCTACCATAACCTTTACCACTGGAATTCGGTCTAATGCAAAGGGTATGAATCACCAAAACGTCATCATTCTCAGCTGAAATCTTCCAAGAGATATTGGCGTATTCTTTGGGTTGAACGTGGTTCAAAATAATGCTACCATACAATTGCCCCGCATCATCCTGACCAACAAAAAGTGTGCCTTCTTTCAGCGCTTTTTCGGCATCACCTTTTGTTGGATAAAGCCCTTTTTGCCAATTGGTATAACTACCGTTAACCGCTTCAAAATCCAAAACTTCGTGATAGATTGCTTCAACTTCATCCAAGTCATTTACCAATGCTTTACGAATCAAAGTATCACTCCTTCATCATCGTTCTCCTAATTTTAAGCTTGGATTTGCATTTAAATCCAAACCATCCCGCACACCTGCCAAATATTCATAATATGCTGCACACCCAATCATTGCCGCATTATCCGTGCAAAGAATTGGGGAAGGAATGCTAAGCTGGAAGCCTTCCTTTTCACAAGCTTCTTTCATTTTTTCTCTCAGTGCGCTGTTGGAAGCCACTCCACCGGCTAAGGCAATTTTCTGTAGCCCTTTGCTCTTTGCAGCCTTTATAGCTTTTCCCACCAGAACCTCTACAACAGATTGTTGAAAGCTTGCAGCAATATCAAAAGGATTGATTTCTACGCCCAACATCTTTTGCTTGTTGACATAATTTAAAACGGCGGATTTTAAACCGCTGAAACTAAAATCATAACTATCTTCCTCCAAGAAAACACGGGGGAACTTTATGGCATTGGGATTACCCTTTTTTGCCGCAGCATCAATTTTGGGACCTCCTGGGTAGCCCATTCCAATAACTCTCGCCACCTTATCATATGCCTCACCAGCGGCGTCATCTCTGGTCTTGCCCAATATTTCATACTTACCGTAATCTGAGACATAAACCAAGTGAGAATGCCCTCCCGATACAACCAAGGCCATATAAGGGGGTTCAAAGTCTTTGTTCTCGATATAATTTGCACAAATATGCCCTTCAATATGGTGTACACCAATTAGTGGCTTATTCACTGCAAAAGCAAGGGCCTTCGCCTCTGCCAAGCCCACTAAAAGCGCACCTACCAGGCCGGGTCCATAAGTAACCCCAATGGCATCTACTTCCTGAAGGGTTAGTCCTGCCTCTTGCAAAGCTTGGGTAATTACCCCATCAATAGCCTCTATGTGCTTTCTAGATGCAATCTCAGGCACAACGCCACCATACAGGGTATGCAAGTCGATTTGAGAGGAAATGACGTTAGACAGCACCTCACGTCCGTTTTTCACAACGGCAGTCGCCGTTTCATCACAGGAGCTTTCAATTGCTAGTATATAAATATCTTTTTCATTTTTCATGTTTTTTGTCCTCCAAATCATCCTTAGGAAACAAGATGGTGGTACTCATTCTTTCTGAACCCAATACCGTATTAGGAAAAATATTTTGGGCAACCTCTAAAAACAGTTCAGGCTCATTAAGAGATGGGCTGAAGTGGGTGAGCCAAAGAGCTTCTGCTTCCCCATCCTTGGCTAGCTGTGCCGCCTCAGAAAATAGCATATGCTTATTATCCTTGGCTTTTTGTATCTTTTCATCCTCGCCATACATTCCTTCGCAAATAAAAAGTTGAACGCCCCGAATAAAACTGCGCAGTCTGTCCGCGGGTCTGCTATCTGTACAATAGGCTATGCCTATTCCTGCTCTTGGATTTCCCAATACCATGTCAGAGGTATATGTCTTTCCATCAAACTCTAAGCGGCCTTCCTTTTGCAAACTGCCCCATAAGGTTTTGGGAAGACCCAATTCTTCCGCCTTCTTTACATCAAACTTTCCTCTGCGCTGCAAGTCTATGCGATACGCATAGCATTTCACCATATGATCCGCCAAACAGTGTGAGATCATAAAATTGCCCACATGAATAGGATTTGGCGTATCCTTTCCAATTTCAATATATGTTAGTGGAAAAGGCAATTCCGGACAAATCCTGCAAAGTCCTTCCACAATATAAGCAAGTCCTTGTGGCCCGATTATCGTAAGGGGCTCTGTCCTTCCTGCATTGCCAATGGTTAGCAAAAGCCCAGGGAGTCCTGAGATATGATCCGCATGAAAATGGGTAATGCAAATCACATCAATGGATTTGAACCCCCACCCTTGCATCTTCATGGTCACCTGCGTACCCTCGCCACAGTCAATCAGTAAAAGCCGCCCGTTAATTCTGGCCAGCATTGCCGTTAAAAATCTTCCGGGCATGGGCATCATTCCGCCTGTTCCCAGCAAACAAATATCAAGCATAACTTTCTCCTTTGAATTTAAAAATTACCGTTACTTTTCATCATATCTTATTCCTTGTTAAAATACAAGTTTTGCCACAGAAAAGCATCAATATACTTTTTCCTTTTTTTGATTTCTTTAAAAAGGTTCAACTGCATTTTATTTATTCGTAAATGTAAAAAAGGCTCTCAAAAACTTATCTGCTCTACCTCACTTCAGAACATTCCTTTTACCCACATTTTATGCTTTGTAAAAATTTAATCATTGTGATCAAGAAGAAGATTTTTAGATGCCTTTTTTGGCCCCCAACCAAAATATTCAAATTAATGCGAAAAAATTTTATTTTTCAGGTACATAAACGTGTTCATCGGAATAGAAATACTAAGGGGGGGTTCTTATGCGTAGGAGATTTCGATATACACCATTAAAATGGATATGCGGGGTTATTTTCGTTTCTTTGGGCATAGGAATGCTTCTGGCCGTGCTAATACCCTATTGCATTCCTCTACTGGCACTTCTGTTTATCGGCGCGGGTATTTGGCTTATCTTTAATTTCTATCAGTGTTAAGTATTCCGTCATAATTCCATAAAACGAAAAAAAGCCTTTCTCCAAACTCGGAAAAAGGCTTTTAGCTCTCGGTCAATTAGATTGCACGTGTAACTTTATTTGCACGCATACATTTTGTGCAAACGTAAATAGATTTTACATTGCCGTTATTTTCAACGATTTTAACTTTCTTTACGTTGGGTTTCCACTTTCTATTCGCACGTCTACTAACCTGACTACGGTTAATGCTGATTCTATGACCTTTCATCTGGCCCTTTTCGCAAATTTCACATTTAGCCATGTCTGCACCTCCTCCACTACTGCTTTATGTGACATAACAAAGATATTTTAGCAGAAAAGACAAAGTTTTGCAAGGAAAATCAGTGGATAATTTGAGTTTTTTTTCCTCTTCCTCAATCCTTGGAACGAATTACATAAAGATATCCTTCAGTAAAATAAATTGTTGCCTCTTCTTTTGCCAAAACATTGCTTACTGCCACCATATCATCATCCAATGCCAAATCCCTGTTTATCAAGGGATATTCGAACCCTGTAAGGGTAATCCCCTTAACCATCATGGATAAGGGAATGGTGGATACCAAGTCCCCAATTTTTCCATGTATTGTAATCGGCTCATTCACCAATTCAACGCAATTATTTTCATCCACCAATCTAGCTCGTTTTCCTTTTTTCAAAAGCCCCAAAAGTAAATGGGCATTGGCGAGGGAATGATCAAATCGAGAACCAAGCCCCCCCAGAAGAATTAAATCTGTGGCCCCCTTTTCCAAGGCCAAAGCAATCCCCAGCTGCATGTCCGTTTCATCTTTTCTGGCTGGAAACTGATGTATAGGTATGTTTTTTTCTTTATAATAGTTCAATACTTCTTGGCTCACCGAGTCAAAATCTCCAACAATATAGTCGGGAGTTAAACCCATAGCCATAGTATGATGCAACCCACCATCACAACAGATAAGAACATCGGCGCCTTCTAAATACTCTTTGCAAAATGTATAATCCGAAATTTTTGCACCTGCAAAAATGACTGCCTTCATTTTACTCATACTCCTTAAAAATTTCAAAAAAATCTTTGCAAGCCTTGGCAATATTCTCTTTTCCGAATACTGCGGAGCCTGCAACGATTACATTTGCTCCAGCATCTAAAACAAGTTTAACATTTTCCTGGGTAATACCACCATCAACTTGAACATCATACTTTAAGTTCATTTCTTTTTTCCACAGAGCCAATTGACGAATTTTAGGAACCTGATTCTCCATAAATTTCTGTCCACCAAAGCCCGGTTCCACCGTCATAACCAAAACCATTTCCACATCTCTCAAGTATGGCTTCACTGCCTCCACAGGCGTATTAGGCTTAATAGTAATGCCTGCCTTTGCCCCTGTGCTGTGAATTAAATCAATTACCTTCTTGGGATCTTGTGTGGCTTCCAAGTGGAAGTTTATAATATCCGCACCGGCTTTGCGAAACTCTTCAACATATTTTTCAGGTTCAACTATCATTAAATGGGCATCAAAAATCATGTTACTCGCCTTGCGAATTCCTTTTATTACAGGAATCCCAAAAGAAATATTGGGTACAAAAACCCCATCCATTACATCCAAATGAATATATGGAGTACCTGCCTGCTCAATGATTGCCAGCTGTTCCCCGATTTTCGTAAAATCAATGGAAAGCATTGATGGAGAAAGATAAATTGCCATTTTATTTCTTCCTTTCCTCTTCCTTTTTCAGTTCTTGAACTATATTTACATACCGTTCGTAGCGCATAGGATTAATTGCTTTGCCGATTTGTGCCTTTACAACACAATCCGGCTCATTAATATGCATACAACCATGATAGTAGCATTCATGGACAAACGGTTCAAACTCTTTGAAATAGTACTGCAGTTTTTCCGATGGAATATGATTTAAAAACAGGGAAGTAAATCCAGGAGAATCCACAATATAGCTGTTTTCCGTTATTCTTATCAGCTCCGCATGTCTAGTTGTGTGACGCCCTCGTTGTATCTTCTGGCTAAGTTCCCCAGTGCTTAATTCTAAACCGGGAAATGCCGCATTAATTAAGCTGCTTTTTCCCACGCCTGAAGGACCAGCAAAAACAGAAATACTATTCTCCAGAGCCTGCCTCAATTCTTCCACACCGTTGCCACTCTCTGCACTGGTGCATATCACCAAATATCCTGCCTGCCTATAAATTTTTGCAACTTCTTCATAATCCTGGTTTTTATCCTTGTCAATTTTGTTCAACACAATGATAATCTCCAGTTCCTGCTCCTCTGCAAGGAGCAGAAACCGATCTAATAAATCTAAGTTCATATCTGGACTTTTTGCCGCAAAAACAATAACCGCTTGATCAACATTGCTCACTTTAGGGCGAATTAGTTCATTTCTTCTTGGCAGTATTTCATCCAAGCTACCTTTTTTGTTTTTTTCATCCAAAATGGAAATTTTCACGTGATCACCAACCGTAGGTCGGATGCCCTCTTTTCTGAAAATCCCCCTTGCACGGGTTTCAAAAACGCCTCTTTTTGTATCTATATAATAAAACCCACCGATTCCCTTAACAATTACGCCTTCAAGCATATGCCCTCCATCTTATTCCGAAAAACTAACATTTTGTGTCCATTGCAATTCATCGTCAATATAACAACTTACGGTGCCACTTCCTCTACCAGTTATAGAAACAGTATAAGGGAATTGTGTTGAATTTCTTGTCTCATCCACAACCGGGAAAAGACCATCTGCATCATTTTTCACAACTCGAACATATAAATCCCCATCTGAACCACTAGGTGCACTAATTGTAAATGACTTTGTTCCTGTTGTGGACACACCACCGCCATTGTCATTTCCATTATTTGTATTTTCGTTATTTGTATTGCTATTATCTGTATTTCCATTATTACCATTTGGGGTAGGCTCATTCTCCACAGCCTTACCAGAGCTGATTACTAAATTCACAATACTTCCACTTGACACCTCTTGTCCAGCACTTAATGTTTGTGTCATAACCTTACCCTTATCCACAGTTTGGCTTTCCGCATAAGATACACTGCCAACAGTTAAGCCCACTACTGTCAAATCTTTTTTCGCCTGTTCCTCCGAAAGGCCCATTACACTAGGAACAGACACATTCTGATTCTCATCACCTTTACTTACCTTTAAAATAATGGAAGTTTTTGCGTTAATGCTTGCTCCAACATTAGGTGTTTGGTCTAATACAACGCCAACCTCTTTATCCTTGTCAAAAACATACTCACTTTTGGGTGCAGTCCCTACAAGGGAAATAATTTTGCTGGTAGCTGTTTTTTCATCTTCACCAATCAAAGAAGGCATGTCTTGTGAAGTCAATCCAAGGCTGGTTTTAATCCCAATCTTTGTGCCAGAAGAAGCCTTTGTGCCCTTCTGAACAGACTGATAAATAATATATCCTTCATCATAATAGTTGCTGTAATCTTGTCCTTCTTCCACCAATTCTAAGCCCATTTGTTTTGCTGCTGCTTGGGCATCGCTAAGTGGTACACCAATAAAGGTGGGAACTTCAATGTTCTTCTCCGATGCAATCAAACCGCCACTTAAAAGTTTCATCCCTAAAACGGAGATTACTCCAATAATTACCAAAGCGGTCACAATTGCAGCAAAAATAACTTTCTTCTCCGCTTTATGGTCATGTTCATTTCCATAATCCCCTTCTTTTCTGGGATTTCTACGCATTTTATTGGGCCTTTTACTTGTTTTCACAGGCTCCGCCTCCACATATTCATTTTCATAATCGTCTTCTTTTGATAAGCGAAGCTTCTTACCGTATTTTTCAAAGCTCACCATTGGTTCTCTTTCAGGCTGCGCTTCTACTTCCTCTGTTTTCTCAGAAAAAGTATTTTTATTCATTCTGATAAATTCAACTTCTTTTGGGTCCGCTGATTTAGTTGCCTCTAATTCTTCTTTTTCTCCAGTAGTTGATGCAGAATTGGATGAACTAGCCTCTTCTGTTTTTTCTTCCAGATTTTGTTGTTCTCTAAGCTCCGCAGCCACTTCCGCTCTTCTTGAGCGACGTACGCCGTGTGTACTACCGCCCACTGTTCCCGCTAAGGTCGCTGCCGTAACCGCTGCTTCAACTTCTTTTTTTACAGGCATTTCTGTATGTAAAAATCCCCCCGCCGTATCTGTCCTTGCTTTCAACAAATCTGCTAGCATCAGCTCAACGGTAGCATATCTTTCATCCGCTTTTTTCATAGTTGCCTTTTTTATAATGCCCTCGATTGCCGGGGTACAATTGGGGTTATATTGCCGAATATCAGGCAACTCCTCACTGATGTGCTTTAGGGCAATGGAGACAGAATTATGCCCATGAAAGGGCAAAACACCGGTAATCATTTCAAACATAGTGATACCCAAAGAGTAAATATCACTCTTTTCATCCACATAACCACCCCGTGCCTGCTCAGGAGAAAAATAATGAACAGAACCCGCTGCATTAGCTGTAGTGGTCATGGTGGATACTGTGGCCGCTCTAGCAATACCGAAGTCTGTAACTTTAATCACTCCATCGGTCCCAACCAAAATATTCTGAGGCTTAATATCTCTATGTATGATGTGCCCCTTATGGGCTTGAGCCAATGCAGAAGCAATCTGAATGGAAACATTTAGGGTAGAACGGGAGTCAAAGGGAGCCTTTTGACGAATTGCTTGCTTTAAAGTGTCCCCGTGAATATATTCCATAACAATATAATTGGTTTCGCCATCCTCTCCAACATCATAAACACGAACAATGTTGGGATGGGAAAGCCTTGCAGCGGAGCAAGCTTCGGAGCGAAATCTCTCAATAAATTCATCATCTCCGATAAACTCCTCACGCAAAACCTTAACGGTAACATATCTATCCAGTTTCTTATCCTTGCCCCGATATACCATCGCCATACCACCGGAGCCAATTTTCTCAATAATCTCATATCTATCCCCAAGGATAGTTCCGGGATTCAACAACATTAGTTCTTACCTCCTACATCAACCAAAATCAAGGAAATATTATCATATCCGCCTCTTTCATTGGCCATTTCAACCAATCTCTGCGCCTTTTTTTCCAAGGTAATCCGCTTGCCTATCACTTCCGCCATTTCCTTATCCGATACCATGCCAGAAAGTCCATCGGTACAAAGGAGTAAAATATCACCCTTTAGTGCATTCTCCACAACTGCATCTGTTTCAACGGTTTCTTTGATCCCCACAGCACGGGTAATGATATTTCTTTTAGGATGACTTGCCGCTTCCTCCTTCGTGATGGAGCCCAGTCGGACCAATTCCATAACATAAGAATGGTCTGTAGTAAGGGGATTTAACTCTTTTTTGCGAAATAAATAAGCACGGCTGTCCCCAACATATGCTACAAAAATTTTTCCATCCTGAACAGCAGCGGCAACCATGGTTGTACCCATCTCCGCAAATTCCCGTTCAGAATTGGATTTTTCATAAACAGCCCGATTGGATGCTGCCATGGCTTCCGCCAATAAATCAGGAATATCATCCTCACTATGAGAATCTCTTTCCTTTTTAATATATTCTAAAAACGAGTCAATGGCATATTGACTGGCTACTTCTCCGGCATTGCAGCCTCCCATACCGTCTGCAACAATAAACAGGTTTTGAATCTCATCTTCAGGTAAAGGCACATAAAGGGCATCCTCATTATTCTTTCTGCATTTACCAATATCACTGATACCTATCGCTTTCAAGCAATCCACCTCCCCGGTGTACAAAATCCGTAATGAATTATCCTCAAGCTTAACCTCTTTTTTAGAAATCGATTACTATGATAACTCTCTTTTTTCTTTTAAATGACTGCGTCTTAGCTGACCGCAGGCTGCATCAATATCACTGCCTAATTTTCTGCGAATAGTGGTTTCCACTCCATTTTCTTGCAACAACGCCGCAAATCGCTTCACTCTATCATTGGAGCTCTTCGTATAGTCACGCTCCTTCACGTCATTCACAGGAATTAAGTTTACATGGCAAAGCATATCCCGAAGCTTTTTAGCTAATTCTAAGGCACATTCATCACTGTCGTTTACCCCACGCATCATTGCATATTCAAATGTAATCCTCCGCTTCGTTTTCTCAGCATAATCACGGCAAGCAACCAATAAGCGATCCATTGAATTTGCCCTTGCCACTGGCATAATGCTCTTCCTTATTTCATCGTTGGGTGCGTGAAGAGATACCGCAAGGGTAATTTGCAAATGCTCCTCTTCTAACTGATACATTTTTTCAATTAACCCACAGGTTGAAAGAGTTATATGTCTTTGCCCCATATTCTGCCCATCTGGATGGTTGATTAAATGTATAAATTTTACCACATTATCGTAATTATCCAAAGGCTCGCCACTGCCCATCAACACCACGCCGCTAATGCGCTCACCACAATCCTTTTGTATCTCATAAACTTGAGAAAGCATTTCTCCTGCCGTCAAATTCCGCTCCACACCATCTAAGGTTGAGGCACAAAATTTACAACCCATACGACATCCCGCCTGGGTTGAAATGCACACAGTATTTCCATGCTCATATTTCATCAATACGCTCTCAATGACGGAATCATTCTCCAAAGCAAAAAGATATTTTCTCGTTCCATCAACCTGAGATACCAACCTACGAACCATTTCTATGCCGCCTAAAACGGCATTTTGCTGTAGCTTTTCTCTCAGGCTCTTAGAAAGATTAGTCATCTCATCAAAGGAAGATACTTGTTTTTTATGGATCCATTCAAAAACCTGTTTTCCACGAAATTTGGGTTCCTTCATATCAGACAGAAAAAGCTGCAATTCTTCTAAACTCATGGATTTTAAATCGTTTTTTGCCATGTTTATCCTCTTCTCAATTTCGCAATAAAGAATCCATCCGTATTGCTTTTATGGGGTAACAGTGTAATATACCCATTTTCAGCGGTTTCCTGCCAAAGGGTCTGGGGCAGAAACTCCGTAATATCCTCTGCTGTAAAATCGGGGTGATTTTTTAAAAACCACTCCACGTTTTTTTCGTTTTCCTTTTTACATAAGGTACACGTACTATAAATCAATATTCCACCTTGCTTCACATATCTTGCCCCATTTTCCAAGATTTGACGCTGAATGGGCACCAAATGATCAATTTCATCTCCATTTTTCTTTAATCGAATATCGGGTTTTTTACCCATCAATCCTAAACCAGAGCAGGGTGCGTCCACCAAAACACGGTCAAAGGTATCTGCATAATTATTGCAAAACTGCGTAGCGTCCTGCTGAATAGGCTCAATGATTGTAATGCCAAGTCGCTCAGCACCTTGGGATATTAATTCTATTTTATGCTCATATATATCGCCGCATACAAGCCGTCCTTCATTTTCCATTTTTTCAGCAATGGTAAAACTTTTTCCTCCTGGCGCGGCACACAGATCAAGAATTGTTTCTCCTTTTTGGGGATTCATAATCTCAATTGCAAGCTGAGAGCTTTCATCTTGCACATGAAACAATCCCTCAGTAAAGGCTTTTAACCTTCCAATATCAGCTGTTTTCTTTAAATGCAAGGCAGAAGAAACCAGTCTGCCATCGGCTACTGTTGTGCCTAGCTCTTCTAAATCCTTTTTCAAAAATGCCTTTTGGGTTTTTAACGTATTTACCCGTATGGTTACATCGGGAGAGCAATTATTCCCTCTACAAAGATTTTCCGTCTCTTCATATCCAAAATATGCAAGCCACATTTTAATCAGCCAAAGGGGGTGAGAATATTGAATATGCAAAAACTCAGCCGTACCCCTCTGGGGCAAGGTAATCTTTTCTTTTTCTCGCCCTACGGTGCGTAAAACACCATTTACAAACCCTTTTAACGGTTCCAATCCTCGTTCTGCAATCAATTTTACGCCTTCGTTGCATGCTGCAGAATCGGGTATCTTCATAAAGTACATTTGGTAGACAGCGGTACGCATCACCGCTAAAATCCATGGCTTCATTTTTTCCGTTTTGGTTTTAGAAAACTGATTGATGACATGGTCAATATAATATAAATTTCGCAAAGTTCCGTTTACTATTTCTGTTACCATGGCTCTATCCTTCGGCGGCATTGCCCCATTTTGGCGCAGAAGCCTTCTTAAAGCCATATTGTTATATGCCCCGTCTTCCATAATTTCCATTATAGCCTCGGCGGCAATCTCTCTTGGATTAATCTGTATCATTTTATTTACCCCTTCATCAGGAATGTCATCGAACACGGATGTCGACACCCGTTGAAAAAACCTCGGTTCCTTTATTTTTTTTACCAATATCAGTCGAAGCCCATCTTGCAGATTCTACTCAGAAACCCTCTCGCTTTATATATCATTCGATAATCTGAAACGGATGGTATCATCCACCATTCTGTTCGTTTATCACTGAATAGAAACTGTCCGCCCTTTTCAAACAAAGGATGCAGCTTGCCATCAATACTAATATGGTGTTTCCTAATCCACTAAATTATTATTATAAAGTATTCGGTGCCATAGAGCAACATTTTTCGCCATTTCTCCGAGGATTTCATACTTTCACAAGAAATGGCAAAAGGCCGATTTTCAAAATGAAAAATCAGCCTTCTTATGATAATTAGTCACTTCTTCTTCCAAAAATACCAATCAAACGTAATAGCTGAAGGACTGCCACAATGGCCGCCGCAACATAGGTTAATGCTGCTGCCCGTAATACCTTTTTTGAACCCTCAACTTCACTTTCGTCCAAAAAGTTCTGCTCAACTAAAAGTTCAGTTGCTCTGGCAGATGCATCAAACTCCACAGGCAAAGTGATTAGTGTAAAAACTACCGATGCCGCAAAGAAGAGTATGCCGATCTGAATCATCAAATAACCGCTGTGATTGGTAAAAAGCATCCCAATAAAGATTAATGGCATGGCCAACCTAGACCCTAGATTTGCAACGGGATAAAAAAAGCTTCTCAGTGCAAGAGGGCCATATCCAACATCATGCTGAATGGCATGGCCTGTTTCATGGGCTGCCACACCCAAAGCCGCTACTGATACACTGTCATATACATTTTGAGAAAGACGTAGTGTTTTGGTGCGAGGATCATAGTGATCTGTAAGATTTCCGCCGACTCTCTCCACACTTACATCATAAATACCTGCGTTTTGCAGCATCATTGTTGCTACTTGTGCTCCAGTATAGCCTCGTTTGTTACGAACATTGGCATATTTGTTGTATGTGCCTGAAACATTGGCTTGTGCATACATGGTAAGTATTATAGCCAGAATTAATAAAATAAACATAATTGGTTCCTCCTTTTAATTTTCAAAAGTCTAAGAAAATCCGCTTCATAGATATGCTGGATACACCGAGTAAGCTAGATTTCTTGGAATAAGACTACTGTAAAAGGACGCCCTGATCTATGGCATGACCTCTCAAGTACGCATCCGCTGGCATTCGCTTTTTGCCTGTGGCTTGCAATTCTGTGATGATCAATGCCCCATCGCCGCACTTTACGACGAACCCCTTCTTGGTAATTTCAACAACTTCGCCGCATTTCCCCTGGCGATAGTCCCCTTCCGTTTTGGTTCCTTTAAAAAGTTTTAAAGGCTCCCCTTCGTACATTGTATATGCTCCCGGTGTCGGATCTAGTCCCCGCATGAGATTCAAAATTTCTTCTGCATTTTTTGTCCAATCAATATGCCCTGTTTCTTTTGTAATCATAGCGGCATAAGTTGCCTCCTCATGATTCTGAGGAATTCTTTCCACTGTTCCTGCCTGCAAGGCAGTTAAAGTCTCCAGAAGCAAATCTGCACCCGCCAATGCCATTTTATCATGAACAGAAGCAAAATTGTCCTCGGGTGTGATTGGTACTTCCGTCTTTAAAAGCATATCCCCCGTATCCATGCCCTTTGCCATAAACATCGTGGTAATTCCCGTTACTTTTTCACCATTTATAATAGACCATTGCATTGGCGCAGCCCCACGATACTTGGGGAGTAAAGAGCCATGTACGTTAATACAACCGTATTTGGGAATATTCAAAATACTTTCAGGTAATATCTGTCCGAAAGCAGTTACTGCTATCACATCGGGATTCAGCCCTTTTAGTAAGGCAACAAATTCAGGGTCTCTTGCCTTTTCAGGCTGATATACCTGAATGCCTTGCTCCAGTGCAAACTCCTTAACAGGGGTAGGTGTCAGTTTTTTCCCTCTGCCTTTAGGCTTATCCGGCTGACTCACAACAGCAATTACCTCATGCTGTGTAAGCAATGCCTTTAAAGAATACACCGCAAAATCCGGTGTACCCATAAAAATCACTCTCATGAGTTACTCCTCCTTAAACCTCTTCCACATCTTCCGGTGGAATGGCTTTGTCAATATATAAAACTCCATCTAGATGATCTGTTTCGTGGCAAAGAGCCACAGCCATCAACTCTTCTCCCTCCACAACAATCTTCTCACCATGGCGGTTTAAGGCTTCCACGCGAACATATTCGGGCCGATCAACCAATTCACTTCTTCCGGGAACGCTTAAGCACGCCTCATAATCAATTTGAGAACCTCTTTTTTCGACAACAACAGGGTTAATCAGTTCAATCAAACCCTCCCCAATATCAATAGTAACTATTCTCTTTAAAATACCTACCTGAGGTGCGGCAAGACCAACACCATTTGCAGCATACATGGTTTCAGCCATATCGTCCAACAGCGTAAGTGTGTTTTCATTAATTGCCTTTACTGGTTTACAAACTTTTCTCAAAATTTCATCTGTACTTAAGCGAATTTCTCTTGTTGCCATTTATCTTACCTCCTACAAATACTATCCATACAAAAACAATCTTCAGAATTTATATAATTTCATAAATTCACTAGAAAATTTCATTTTTTACTTTTCTATCTTTAACTTTCAATACTTCAAATCCCCAAAAAACTTTTCCCCATCCAAATAACGATAAAAAACAGGGTTTACCCTATATTTTAACATAAAGTATTCTATTATACAATATTCAAAGGATTTCGGGTTAATTGAAAATGGATTCCCTTCCCCACATTATGTTCTCCTTTACCCACACATTCGACTACAAATTGAACCAATGCATTCTCTTCTGGCCCTTGTATCAAAATCCGTTGTCGGTATTCTCCTCTGAATTTAAACAGCATTGCCGGCACAGGCCCCATAATAAAGAAGTTATTCTCTCTATTTTCTGCCTGTAATATTCCCCCCAGAACATCGGCCGCTCTTGCTGTCTCCCCACCATCTTCTCCGCTTATTACCACAGAGCAAAATGCACCAAAGGGAGGATATCCCATCATCTCGCGTAATAAAATTTCTTCCTCATAAAACCCCTTATAATTTTGCTCAGCCGCATGGGTAATGCAGTAATGTTTCGGCTGATAGGTTTGGATATAAACCTTTCCTCTATCATCAGTCCTGCCGGCCCGCCCCCCAGCCTGGGTAATTAATTGAAAGGTGTTTTCAGACGCATAAAAACTGCCGGTATTTAGAGACGTGTCAGCAGCCATAATCCCAACCAAAGTTACATTGGGGAAATCATGCCCCTTTGCAATCATTTGTGTACCCACAAGAATATCCGCTTGTCCGTTGCGAAATGCCTCTAAAATTTGATTATGACTGTTTTTCCCCGTAGTGGTATCTAAGTCCATTCGAAGAATATTGGCTTTTGGAAATAGCCGCTTTGCTTCTTCCTCAATTTTTTGGGTACCAGTTCCAAAATAACGAATGTACTTGGAACCGCAAGCAGGGCAATTACGGGGGCTTTCCACTGTCTTACCGCAATAATGGCACATCAGCACTTCTTCTTTTGCATGATATGTATAAGAAATACCACATTCAGGACATCGCATCACATGACCGCAGCTGCGGCAGGACACAAAGGTTGCAAAACCTCTTCTATTTAAAAATAGCATGGTTTGCTGACCTTTCTCTAAAGCCCTTCCGATCTCCTCTTGTAAAACCCCACTAAAGGTGGAGCGATTGCCCTCCTCCAGCTCTTTGCACATATCAACAATTTCCATTCGAGGAAGAGCTCCCCCTCCTGTTCTTTCTTTCAGTTCCAAAAGGAGATATTCTCCTTGCCTTGCCTTATGGTAGCTCACCAAATCAGGCGTTGCGCTGCCCATTAATAAAAGTGCACCTGTATCCTCCGCAAGCATCTTTGCCGCTTCTCTTACATCATACTTCGGCGTAATATCTGAAATATAACTGTTGTCATGTACCTCATCAATGATAATCATTCCCAAATCAGTAAAAGGCATAAACAGTGCTGATCTGGGACCGATCATGACAGAAATCTCTCCATCTCTGGCTTTTTTCCATTGATCAAGCCGTTCCCCAGGGGAAAGCCTGCTATGGGTAATGGACACAACATCACCAAAGCGAGAAATAAATCGCTCCATCATTTGAGGTGTTAGAGAGATTTCAGGAACCAATACCACCGCCTGTTTTCCCATGGCAAGTATTTTTGCAATGCTTTGCATATAAATCTCCGTTTTCCCACTTCCAGTAATTCCATGGAGGAGAATTGGCTTCTTCATTTCCAAATTCATTTGATGTTCTATTTCTTCAAGTGCCTTTCTTTGTTCTTCCGTTGGATAAAAAGGCATGGTTCTTTCATAATCCTCAAGAGAAAAAACCTCTCTTTTTCTTTGGTTTTTTCGTTCCGATAAGACTCCTTTTTTCAAAAGGGTCTTTAACGGTGATTCACTAATTCCGCTTTTTTTAATTTCCTCGAGGGAAACTTCACCTTTTTCTTTCAATAATTGCAAGAGTTTTCTTTGTCCTAAAAGACGCTTGTCTACTTCTGCTTTTTTCAAGACCTCTTCCCACATAGAAGAGCCCTCGTTGATGGAATAAAAACGTTGTTCCATTTTATATTCGGAGCGAATCATTTTTTGTTTCAGGAGAAGTATTTTCTTTTTTTGCAACTGTTGCACTGCGTTTTTACCGGCGCTGCCCAATACTTTTTCCAGTTCACTCAAGTCTACGGTATTGCCCATTTCTTTCAAGGCCTCTAACACCGCCATCTCCCCACCTTTACATGCAGAGATGTCCGCATTTTCATTCAGAGCCACTTGCCATATGCTTTTAGTTTTAATCCCCGTGGGCATAATGGCTTGCAAGCACTGGCTCAACGTGCAAAAATAGTTTTCCTTCATCCATTGTGCTAAATGGAGCATTTGAGGGGTAAAAATAGGTTTGCCATCATCGAGAATCTCAAGGAGATCTTTTAGCTTATCAGGGGGAATCTCGCTTTCGTAAGCCAAAGAAAGTATGTATCCCTCTGTTTTGGTGTTTTTCCTCCCAAAAGGTACAATCACACGAACTCCTTCCTTCGCTTCATCTCGAAAAACTTCGGGAATGTGGTAGTCAAATACCCGATCGGTCTGTGGATTGTTCATTCCAACAATAACTCTGGCATACCGCATTTTATCCACCTCCTTCTACAATAAATTATACTGTCAAAAAGGCGATAAACAAATTACCTCACAAAAAATCTGCGTAAGATGTTTATCGCCCTCAATTCTTAATCTTCCGTTGGTTCCATAAATTCTGCAGTGTCATCTCTGAGAATCATTTCACCCTCATAAATAACTTCTTTAGCCTGACGCACCTTGATTTTCCCTTCGTAAAGCTCATTCACTGCAATAGAAACGGGTTTATCCACTTTAATCTTACTTATCAAAGGCTCTGCGTGATCCACAAGCTGTCTTGCCCTTTTTGCTGCCGCAATCACGATGGTATATCTACTGCCTAAAGTAATATCATCTGTTTCTTCATTGATAACTTCCAATAAATCTGTATAAGAAGGTCTTAACATTCCTACATCTCTCCTTTAAATATCTTTTTTATGTTGGGATTTCTGCTGCACTTCATTCTTTCTGCCTGAACAATGGCAAGCAAGTCCTCCGTAGCCTCTTCAACGGTATCGTTAATGACCACATAGTCATATTCCTGAGCCAATTCCATTTCTTCCAAGGCTCTATGAATTCTACGGTTTATGGTATCTTTATCCTCAGTGCCTCGATTGGTTAGGCGTCTACCCAATTCCTCTAAATTCGGAGGCATCAAAAAAACCAAAACGCCATCGGGATAAATTTTCTTCACCTGAAGCGCGCCCTGTACTTCAATCTCAAGGATTACGTTTTTCCCTTGGGACAACTGCTCTACCACATATTTACGGGGTGTACCATAATAGTTCCCACAAAATTCTGCCCACTCTAAAAGCTCTTTATGCTCCTGCATGCGCAAAAACTCTTCCCTCGTATGGAAGAAATAATGCACTCCATCGATTTCATAATCTCTGGGTGATCTTGTCGTCGCCGAAATAGATAACGAAAAATTATCTCTTTTGCAAAGCTGTTCCACCACCGTACCCTTACCTGAACCGGAAGGCCCGGAAATAATTAGCAATACACCTTGTTTCTTCATTGTTAATTCCCCTTCTGCTCTGATAAAAGCCTGCCGCCCACTGTTTCAGGCATATTGGGTGAAAGCACCAAATGCCCGTTATCCATAATAATCACGCAACGGGTTTTTCTGCCATAGGTTGCGTCGATTAAATTTCCTTTTTCTTTCCCCTCTTGTACAATGCGCTTAATTGGGGCAGAATCAGGGCTGACAATGGCAATGACCCGATTTGCAGATACTACATTTCCATATCCGATATTCAAAAATTGAATTTTTTCCATGCCACCACCCCAACTACTCTAAATTTTGAATCTGTTCGCGAATTTTTTCAATTTCACTTTTCAGTTCGATGGTTGCCTGCACAATTTGTATATCATTTGCCTTAGAAGCAATGGTATTGGATTCTCTATTCATTTCTTGCACAAGGAAATCCAACTTTCTACCTACCTGACCACCTTTATCCAAAATATCGGCAAGCTGAACCAAGTGGCTTTCCAAACGGGTTATTTCTTCATCCACACAACCTCTGTCGGCAAAAACCGCAACTTCCGTTGCAATGCGTTGTGGGTCCACATCAATACCGCCCAATAAATCCTTTAAACGGTTATTCAGTTTTTCCCTATATTCCTCAACAACCAAAGGAGAACGTTCCTTTACTTCACCAACCAAAGTCAGAATTCGTTTTCCCTTTGCTAAAATATCTTTTTTTAAAGCTTCCCCCTCTGTCTGACGCATGGAAGCAAAACGAGTTACCGCCTCATCCAAAGCCGGTAATAATGCATCCCAAATAACAGACTCATCCTTTTGGGATTTCTCCACAGTAATCACATCAGGGAACTTTGCTGTCAAATCCAAAAGATTGCCGCCATCAAAGCCAATGCTACTCTGCAAAACTTTAAGTTTTTCATAGTAAGCCTTTGCTAAAGCTTCATTTAGCTTCACCTCAACATCATCCAAGGCAAAGGTTTCAAAGCTAACATAAACATCCGTCTTTCCACGAAAAACTTGTTTCATTATGTGCTTTTTAATTTTGTCTTCAAGGCTAGCTAAAGATCGGGGTAATTTAATACTAATATCATTATATCTATGATTTACGGATTTTAGTTCTATGGTAAATTTTCTGTCCTCAGCAATGTGCTCACCTCGGCCGTATCCCGTCATACTTCTAACATTTGTACCCATATCCTTTTTCCTCTCTGTGCGTTCACTTCAATTTTCATTACAAACAGAGGCTTTTTTTGTTAGCTTGTATTTTGCAAACAAGCTCAAAAAAGCCTGCAAAAGACCAAAAACCCATATGACGTGAGTCGATCCTTCAGACATACATTGCTCCCCATTATAGCCTATAGACACGCAAATATCAAGGAAAACCTAGAAATTAGCACTTATTTTTTAATCAAATTTTAATTTTTCTCCTTCGTGTAATTTTCTTCCTGCTATGTTATACTATACCGACACATGAAAACAATGAAGGAGGAACGTCCATGGCTTTAGACGGTATTACCGCAGCAGCTATCATTCACGAACTGAAAACAAATCTAATCGGCGGCAGAATCGACAAAATTCATCAACCCGTGGCAGATGAAATACGTTTTTCTGTAAGAAGTACGGGCGTTGTCCATAAAATATTAGCTTCTGCAAATTCCAGTAATCCAAGAATCCATTTTACAGAAACAGCGAGGGAAAATCCTATGACTGCTCCCTTGTTCTGCATGGTTTTGCGTAAGCACATTGCAGGGGGTAAAATTATTGATATTTGCCAGCCCAATTTTGAACGTATTATTATACTTAAAATTGAATCTGCAAATGAAATGGGAGATATGACGGTAAAAAACTTAATTTTAGAGATTATGGGAAAACACAGCAATCTAATTTTGACCGACGAAAATGGTCGAATTTTAGATTCTATCAAGCGCGTTTCCCACGAGAAAAGCTCAGTAAGAGAAGTATTGCCCGGGAAAGATTATGTTTTACCACCCTCACAAAACAAAAAGAACCCACTTGACGCAGAAAAGGCGGACTTCTTGTTTGCCCTTGCTCTACAGGCAGGCCAAAAGCTGCAAGAATTTCTATATAAAACATATACAGGAATCAGCCCCATTATGGCAGGAGAAATTTGCTTCCGTGCCGCTTTAGATCCCTCTGATGCCTGTCAGCAGATAACGCCAGAGAAAGGTGAAGCCCTATTTTATGCCTTTCAGGCTGTTATGAAGGAGGTTAAGCTGGCAAATTTCACTCCGAAACTGTACTACCATCCCAATTCCAATCGGGTTTTGGATTTCGGGGTAATTGAAATGACGGAATTTAATGCATTCCAGCAAAAAGCCTTCCCTTCGATTTCAGCACTTTTAGAAACCTTCTATCAAGAACGAGATCATGCTTCTCACATCAAGCAAAAAGCCCACGATATGCGTCGGTTGGTTAGCTCAAACATTGAACGTTGTGTAAAGAAAAAGGAAATACAGTTAAAAACCCGCAAAGATGTGGCAGATATGGAAAGCTGGAGAAAAAAAGGTGAGCTCTTAACTGCCAATATTTACGCTATCCCGCAAGGGGTCACGACCTTCCGCACCACAGATTTTTATGACGAGGCTATGGGCGAAATAGAAATCTCACTAGACCCCACAAAAACCCCCGCGGAAAACGCACAAAAATATTTTTCTCGTTATAATAAAGCGAAACGAACACTTGCAGCATTAGAAATACAAGAAAAGCAAAATGAGGAAGAGCTTATTTATTTGGAAAGTGTGCTAAATGCATTGGAAAATGCCACTGATGAAGCAGATTTGTCGGAAATCAGAACAGAATTGGCAGAAAGCGGGTTTGTGCGTCGCCAAACTCCAAAAAAAGGTGCGCCTAAGGCAAAAAAAGCAAAGCCTTTGCATTTCACCTCCTCTGACGGCTATGAAATATATGTAGGAAAGAGCAATCTGCAAAATGATGAGCTTACGCTGCGCTTTGCAGACAGCTTGGATATTTGGCTGCATACCAAAGAAATTCCCGGCTCCCATGTTATTATTCGTACCAACGGAACAGGTACCGCCAGTGATACAGCATTGGAAGAGGCTTCAAACTTAGCCGCGTTCTTTAGCAAAGCAAAAAATAGCAGTATGGTTCCGGTTGACTATACACAACGGAAAAATGTAAAAAAACCCAATGGGGCCAAACCCGGTATGGTCATTTATTTGACCAACCGTACCATTTATGTAACGCCTGATGAAGAAAAGGTAAAATCTATGCAATCTTTATAAGTGATTGCACCTAAATGATAATTGCTATCGAAGAAAAGGCGGAAAAATTCCGCCTATTTTTAACGAGTTATTTCTGATCATCAAAGCATTACCCATTAATTCTTATATGATTTGTCCAGATGCGTAAACAAATACAATGTTTTCAATTTAAAGTATTTTTTCCAACCTGGGAAGAAGTGCAATCATATAAGCGTACGTACAAGTCATCAGTCACCAATTGTACGGTGTTACTTTAGGACTACTAATTTTGAATTGAGGTTTATTTATGCAAAATGAACTAGCAAAAGATTTTAATTTGTCCTCTCTTTTGCGTTTTACCTTTCCCACCATTACTATGCTGGTGTTTGTGGCTACCTATACTATTGTAGACGGTATCTTTGTCGCTCGATATGTAGGTACAGAAGCTTTATCAGCTACCAATATTGTATTTCCCCTCATCAATATTTTAATGGGTGTGGGCATTATGCTGGGTACAGGCGGCAGTGCGGTCATCGGTCGTCAGTTAGGTGAAGGGCGAACAGACGAGGCACGAAGCAGCTTTACTTTAATTATAGCTTTTAGCGCACTATTAGGATTCATTCTCTCTGGTGTTTCTTTTATCTTTATCAGCCCTTTATGCCGCTTTTTAGGCGCAAATGATTCCCTTTTGCCCTACTGCATAGATTATGGCAAAATTCTTATGTCTTTATATTTTGTTGCCGTAATTCAAGTGCTGTTTCAAACCTTATTCGTAACAGCAGGAAAACCACACCTTGGCCTATGGTTGAATGTCATTTCAGGTGTTTCAAATATCTTTTTTGACTATCTATTTATCGTGGTGCTGGATTGGGGAATTGCTGGAGCCGCTTGGGGCACTGCATCCAGTTTTCTTATTGGAGGGTTATTCCCCCTTTGGTATTTCGCAAAACCCAGGGCTATTCTATATTTTGTAAAACCAAAGTGGAATGGAAAAGCCATACTTTCCAGTATTCTAAACGGTTCCTCAGAAATGGTGACCTCAGCAGCAATGGCAGTCACCACCTTTCTGTTTAACCTAACAATGATGAAAACTCTAGGACAAAATGGCGTTGCTGCAATCACAATCATTCTATATACCCAATTTCTATTTTCAGCAGCATATATGGGCTTTTCCAACGGTGCTGCTCCTATTTTCAGCTACATTTACGGAAGTAGGAATAACCAAAGAATGAAAAGTATGTTTAGACTATGCGCTCAAATTATTTTGGTGTCGTCGGTTGCAATCTCTGTTTTTTCTTTTTTTATGGCAATTCCAACCATTTCGATTTTTACGCCTAAACATACAGATACCTATGAAATTGCACTCCACGGGTATCATATTTTCGCTTGGAATTTTTTATTTTCCGGCATTAATATCTTTGCTTCGTCTTTTTTCACGGCATTGTCCAATGGATTGCTTTCTGCTATTATTTCGTTTCTAAGAACGTTCTTTTTTGTTACCGTTTGCATTCTGTTCTTGCCCAATGTACTTGGCATCAACGGAATCTGGCTTTCCATTCCCATCGCTGAGGGATTGACAGCTATTTTGGCGATTAGCCTGCTTTATATTGGAAATAAGCAATATCATTATTTGCGATAATCAGGTAGGTGTTTCTCTGATATTCAATTTAAACTTGGTATTAAAATAAGCTTAAAAACAATGAGAAATGCAAACAAACTTTTGCATTTCTCTTTTTAAAATTAACCATATCCATAGTCTATTCTGACCCCCACCCTAAGCATTTAAAAATCATGCCACTGTCTCAATCTGTTGCCTAACGTACTATCATTGAGAGCAAAAAAATAAAGCCCACCAAAAATGGTGGACTTTAAACTTATTTTGCGTATTCAATTGCTCTGGTTTCCCGAATCAAGTTTACCTTAATCTGACCGGGATATTCCAGTTCTTCTTCTATCTTCTTAGCAATTTCTCTTGCAAGAAGCGTCATTCCCTCGTCATTTACATCCTCGGGTATTATCACAATTCGCAATTCACGGCCCGCTTGAATTGCAAAGGATTTTTCAACACCTTTGAAGTTGTCAGCAATTTCTTCCAACTTCTGTAATCTTTTTATATAAGATTCCAAAGTTTCACGTCTAGCGCCAGGTCTAGCCGCGGAAATGGCATCTGCCGCCTGAACCAAAACAGCAACAATACTCTGGGGCTCCACATCACCGTGGTGTGCCTCAACTGCATTGATAATTAGCTGATTTTCCTTGTAGCGCTTTAACAGCCCTGCACCTATGCTAACATGGGAACCTTCCATCTCATGATCCACACTTTTACCGATATCATGAAGCAAACCTGCTCTTTTTGCCAATGTTGTATCAACACCCAGCTCCGCAGCCATAAGTCCTGCCAAATGGGCAACCTCTATGGAATGCTTTAAAACATTCTGACCGTAACTGGTTCTATACTTCAATTTGCCCAATAGTCTAACAAGCTCTGGGTGCAAACCATTCACACCGGTTTCAAACGTAGCGGCTTCACCTTCATCACGTACGATAACCTCTACTTCTTTTCTAGCCTTTTCCACCATTTCCTCAATACGGGATGGATGAACACGCCCGTCCACAATGAGTTTTTCCAAAGCAAGTCTTGCAATTTCCCTACGGATAGGATCAAAACCGGAAAGAATAACTGCCTCCGGCGTATCGTCAATAATTAAGTCAATACCCGTCAAAGTTTCCAATGCACGGATATTTCTGCCTTCACGACCGATAATACGTCCCTTCATTTCATCATTTGGAAGTTGAACAACAGAAACCGTAGTCTCTGCCACGTGATCAACGGCACATCTTTGAATTGCGTTGGCAACAATTTCTCTGGAGCGTCTATCTGCCTCCAACTTTGCCTTGCTTTCAATTTCTTTAATCATCAATGTTGCTTCATGTTTTACATCATTTTCTACCATGGCAAGAATATAATTCTTGGCTTCATCAGTGGTTAAACCAGAGATCCGCTCCAATTCTTGCAATTGTTTTGCGTGAAGTGCTTTTGTCTCTTCTTTTTGTTTTTCAAGCTCTTCCAGCTTCTTTAACATCTGCTCGTCTTTTCTTTCCAAAGCTTCTGTCTTTTTGTCCAATGATTCTTCCTTCTGGAACAATCTTCTTTCATTTCTCTGAAGCTCGTTTCTTCTGTCACGAACTTCCTTTTCTAACTCGTTTTTTGTTCTGATACTGTCTTCTTTGGCTTCCAGTAAAATTTCTTTTTTACGCCCTTCTGCTTCTTTTGCCGCATCCTCTACAATCTTCTTGGCTCTCTCTTCTGCCACACCGACTGTTGCTTCCGCAATACGTTTACGATAAAAGAAACCACAGATGGCGCCTACTAGTAGTCCAATCACAGCACAGATTACACTTATCGGCCCTATGAAAAACACCTCCCCTTATTCAGTTTTCAAAGTACATTTTCAAATTCTATTTTTTTGTTTTCACATACCATAAGCAGTGTTATAAAACACCCTATCATTTTATTACTTTTTACCAGAAGTGTCAAGAAACAATTCAACACAATGAAGCGACAATAATAGAAAAGAACCGAAAACAAATAATTTTTTTGTTTTCGGTTCTTTTCCTCCAAATTATCTTTGTTTTTCCTTCATTATTTCATATAAAGAGAAACCCATATCTCTAGTGCTTTCACAACGGACTGTTTTTTCGAAACGCTCATCAAGCTTGTCCAAATAAGCATTCTGCACCCCGCAAAAAGCTTGCAGCAGCCTACCGTCTGCACGAACTGTCACCTGATCATATATGGTATTGGCCAAAATGCTCTCAACTTCACGGCGCATCTTGGTTACCGTCCAGTCAATAGAGGGCATTCTCCCTGTCCCATCACATTGTCGGCATTTTGTAGTCATTTGCTTAGATAAACTAGGTCTTGTTTTTTTCCTCGTAATTTGCATCAGTCCCAATTCTGTCATTCCCACAACAACAGTCTTTATGCGGTCGTTATTTACAGCTGCTTCCAATTCCTTGGTAATGATGTTCCTATTTTCTTGACTGGTCATATCAATAAAATCAACAATTATAATACCCGAGAGGTTTCGAAGACGCAATTGCTTGGCCACTTCTTGTGCCGCTTCCAGGTTGGTCTTTTGAATTGCTTTTTCCAAGTCTCCCTTGCCCGCCGACTTCCCCGAGTTTACATCAATCACCACACATGCCTCAGTTTCTTGTATCACTAAAAACCCACCGTTTTTCAGCCATACCTTTTCATCCAAAGCTTTCTGACTTTGACTTTCGACAAAAAATTCCTCAAAAAGGGGCAGTTTTTCTTGGTATAACAACAACCTTGGTTGTTTCTCTCCATTAAAATCTTCCGTTTTTAACAAATATTCATAGGTCTGTTGATCATTCACAACAAATTCATCAATTTTCTCGCTATAGAAATCACGAACAGCCTTTTCCACCGGCAAACTTTGTTGAAGAAGCAAAGAAGGTGCCATTCTAAATTGGGCGTTTTCAATGACTCTTGCTTTCTCCAAGAGGGACTGAAGCTCCTTTTGGAAATCTTCCTCAGTTTTGCCCTCCCCGTTGGTGCGAACCACTACACCAAACTCCTTGGGCACAATGGATTTTAAAATATCACGAATGCGATTTCGCTCCTCATTATTTGTAATCTTTCGGGATATACCAATTTCCCCTTCCTCTTGCACCAAAACAATAAACTTTCCCGGATACGAGATTGTTTGGGTCAAAACCGCGCCTTTGGATCCTGCGGCATCCTTTTCCACCTGAACAATCAAGGTGTCTCCCACCTTGGGTCTGGATGGATTTTTTTGTTGGTCAGAAACAGCACGCTTGCTTCCGTAATAAAGGTATCCTTTTTTGTCACTGCCAATTTCCACAAAGCATGCCTGTAGATTGGGAATTACATTGTCAACCCGCCCAGCATACACATTTCCAACCAAGCTTTCTTCTTCCTTTGTTTCATAGTATAATTCCACCAGCTTGCCATCCTCTACCAAGGCAACTCTGGTGATGCCTTCTTCAATATCCAGTAAAACTCGTTTCATGCAAACACCTACTTTATCAATCATCTATTCCATATCATCATACCCGAATTGATAGGTTTTTGCACCAAAATCTTTTTGATCTGCAATTTTCCACACCCACTGACTGTCCTTTTCCGTAAATAATGCCAACATAACCCGCTCCTGTGACACTCCCCCTTGGTTTTCACGAAAAAAATAAATGTCCTCATAGGGATTCATATGTAAAGCCAACTCAAAGGGTGTTTCTTTTCCAGAAACAATTACTTCACGCAACGGCTTCTCCTTATCAATCAACATCCCAGAATATAAATTCTTGGCAATTTGTATAAATTCATGCCGATTTACGTATATCAGATAAAGACCTACTGGTAAAATCAAAAATGCACAAGGCTCTATAATTGAAAACAACACCCCAAAAACACATAATCCATAACCAATACCATAACCGGCTTTTGTTAGCCAACTTGCTGCCCGCAGTGTTCCTTTCCATTTCCCCAATATCTCTAGCCAAATTCGCCCTCCCTCTAAAGGTAAAAACGGTAGTAGTCGAATCCCCGCTAGTAATAGAGAGAGAACTGCAAAGTTCTTTTGTTCTAACCCAAACAGTACAACACTTAATATAATTCCAATGCCACTGCCAATAAAATGCAATCTCAGCTTTATTTCAAAGGCAATGTTTGTGCTCGCAAAGTGGGCTCTGATACCCAAAGGTGTAAATAGCCAATGCCTTACCCTCAGCCCCTTACGCCTACAAAACAAAGCATAACCCACTTCCTGTACTGCCCAGCAAAAAAGCATGTCCCAAAACAAGGCACCCATTCCATAATAATATAAGCTCGCTGCTAACAATAGAAACAGCGGGTGAAATTTAAGCTTAGTCTGCTTTATCATATACTCGCCCCCCTTGCAGCGTATTCCGCTGCAACTTCCTGTGTATATTTTAAATCAACATAGTCCATAGGATCTATGAGCTTTCCGTTCTTCCAAAGGCTGTAATGCAAATGAGGGCCTGTAGATAGTCCCGAATTTCCCGATTTCGCAACAATCTGCCCCTGCTTCACTTTGTCCCCTTTCTTTACTAATATCTCAGAAAGATGGGCATACATTACCTTATAACCATCCTTTGTTTCATATTCCAAAACGTGACCAAAGGTAGCAGAGGTACGAATTTCCGTAACTACACCGCTATGAACGGCGGCAACCTCCGTTCCTATCACTACCCCAATATCAATCCCATTATGAAATTCCATTTTCCTCAGTACAGGATTTTCCCTTACCCCATAAGAGGATGTTACCATTCCTTCAGCTGGGTTAATCCAGCCTTCTTGTTTCTTTTCCCAATTCACGAAAGACCACGCCAAAACACTAGGGCGATTCCTCTAAATCGGGTTTGTAAACCTTGTTTTCCTTTGGTGTCTTCTGCTCATTATGGAAAGTTGGCAAAGTAATATTTTTATCTTTCCAAAAGGCTGTAATTTTCTCTCTAGCCGTTGCAACATCCTCTGCAGGAATTTGATATGCGATGGTCTCCTTTAATTGATTGCAGACTGCCTCAGATGTGTCTGTATGAAAAGCAGAAACCAATACCAATGCCCCTGCCAGAATCACAGTTACATATGTACGAAAAACCAAAAGTCCCTGAGATGAACTTTCACCAGGATTACGGCCTTCTCGTCTGTCTCTCATTCTTTTTTCCATTTCCATTCTGCGCCGCTTTCTTTCCTTATCTGTCATACCGCATCCCTCCTGATTTCAAATATATGCCCCAGATTTCAAAATATGAACGAGCATGAAAAATGAACTTAAAATATAAAAATCCCTTTTATTTATTTGCTTTCTGCCCAATCCTTTGCTAAAATTATTTTATAATAATACCGAAAGGGGATTGTGCATATGAATTGCAATTTTGATAGAACGGATATTGCGGGAAACAAGGAGGTTTTCAGAGCTTAAAATCTTCTAAAAACCTCCTTGTAGTATACAAATAACAAAAAGTATACGAATTCTTACGGAGGTAATTTCATTGAATTTATTAGAAAATTATGGTATTTCAGAACGATTTATACAAGAAGCCACTCTCTATCCAGAGTATTCCTTGGCAAGGGTTATTGCTCAGCATAAGGGAATGTATCGCATCGTCAGCGCTGAAGGTGAGCGTTTCGCTGAAATCTCAGGGAGGTTTGCCTATGAAGTGGAAACCCTATCCCAATATCCTGCAGTGGGTGACTTCGTTATGGTGTCTATTGGAAATACCCATAGCCCTGCCATCATCCACAAGATTTTAACAAGAAAAAGTGTATTTCAACGTGCCGCCTTGGGACTAATTAATCAAGCTCAAGTAATTGCTGCAAATATAGACATCATCTTTATCTGTATGTCTCTCAACCAAAATTATAATTTAAGTCGTTTGGAGCGGTATCTGTCCATTGGTTGGGACAGCGGTGCTAAACCAATAATTCTTCTCACGAAATGTGATTTGTGCGAAAACATCTTGCAAATTATGGATGAAATCCAAACGGTGGCTCTTGGTTGTGACGTAATCGTGACCTCATCCTTCGATGCTAAAACAATAGAAAAACTTTCTACCTTTCTAAAAAAGGGCATTACTGCCTCTTTTATTGGTTCTTCAGGTGTGGGTAAGTCAACATTGGTCAACCTTTTGGCAGGGAAACAACTACTTGAAACGGCAGAGATTGATCAGTATGATAAAGGTCGCCATACCACCACAGGACGGGAAATGTTTTTACTACCCAATGGTGCCATCGTTATTGATACCCCGGGTATGCGGGAGTTGGGTATTGCCCATGCTGATATGGAAAAAACTTTTGCAGATATCGAGGATCTGGCAAATCACTGTAAATTCAGAGATTGCTCTCACACCAATGAACCCGGTTGTGCTGTACAAAAAGCAATTTCTGAGGGTAACCTTGAGAGCCGACGATTACAAAACTATTTTAAATTAAAGCGAGAAACAGATTATGAAGGTCTTTCTTCAAAAGAAATCGAAGAAAAAAAGCTGAATGAAATGTTTCGTGAAGTTGGTGGCATGAAAAAAGCGAAACTTCACATCAAAAGCTTAAAGAAAAGTGGACGACATTAATAAGATGTTTCAAAATGAAAAGATTGCTTATCTATATCATGCAAAACTAATTTGAAATTCATCTTTATGTTTTTTGTAAGTAAATATACAGAAAAGAGCATCCGTATTTGCGGGTGCTCTTACTAAATGAAAATATTATTCTAGAAAAGAGGCTTATCATGAACATCTTGGTCAGCGCTTGCCTGATTGGGCAAAATTGTAAATACAACGGAGATAATAACTATAATCAAAATGTTTTAGATTTTATAGAGGGTCATCATGTGATATCCATCTGTCCGGAGCTACTTGGGGGACTGGGCTGTCCCAGAGATAGCGTGGAGAAAGTTGATGGCATTTTTATGACCAAAAATGGAAAGGACGTGACCAATGAATTTTTAAAAGGTGTTGCTGCTTCCATGGAACAAATACAACAAAAAGAAATAGAATTGGCAATTTTGCAATCAAGAAGTCCAACCTGTGGTGTAAATCAGATTTACGACGGAACCTTTCAAGGTAAGCTAATAAAAGGAGAAGGCCTTTTTGCAAAAACCTTGAGGGAAGCAGGCATAACCGTAAAGGATTGTGAAGACATTCATCTATAAAAAACAAAAAGGCAGGAATCCCCCCACCTTCTGGTATGAACCTTATTAAGAAACGTACAAAGGGTGTCGGCAAAACCGACACCCTAAAGAGAAAAACTTATCTTTCCTCTTTATTTCTTTGCCTCATCCAAGCTCTTTGCTACTGCCTCTAAAATTGCCTGTGCCGAATATGCGTTTTTCTCAGAAACTTGAATGGTCAAGGATTGGGTCTTGACAACCTCTTTGCAAACCTCATCCGCCGCCGATTGCAAAAGAGGATAGAATACCATTGTGCTTTCAGAAACCTCGGATAATGCAACGTCTGCAATTTTCCCATCATCAACAGTAACGGAAACCATTGCATTTTCACTACCCAAGGCTACCTGCGTATGGTATACCCCATCCCGATATGTACCTGAATCATTATTCCCCAAGCTTAAGAAAAACCAAATCAGCCCAACCAAAATAACGACGCCCAACACAGCAAACACTACCGTCTTGATGAGCTCCTTTAACTTTACTACCACAAATTTCGTGCCGCCCACCTTACTCCCTCCTAGAATACATTTCCTTAATCTTACCATATGTTTGTCACTTCCCCTTTATTCCCCTGTACAAGTTTGCCTTGAAAAAAAGCTTACAGTTGGGTATCATGTTAAGAAAAAGGAGGATACCCTAATGGCATTGCGCTTTATCATCGGCACCGCCGGTACAGGAAAAACCCATCTTTGCATGGATGAAATTATTAAAAAGCAAAAATCTGGCGTTGGTCGGGAAATTTATATTGTGCCTGAACAATTTACCTCTCAGGCAGAGCGTGATTTGATTGCCCACAGCCCTCAAAATGCCATTCTTTTGGCCGAAGTACTAAGCTTTGGTCGCTTAGCCCACCAAACCTTTTCAAAAAACGGACTAGGACAAAAGATTCCTCTGGGAGACATCGGAAAATCCATGGCTTTACAGAAGGTTCTATTGGATGAAAAAGAAAATCTCTCCTTTTTCCGCAATGTAATGAATAAAACCGGTTTTATAGATCAGCTTAGTCTAACAATTTCTGAATTTTTTCAATATTACATCGAGCCTAACCAGCTTCTGGAGAAAGCTCATGGAAACCAGCTCACCCAAGGTGTGACAGAGAAGCTTTCAGACTTGGCAAAAATTTATGATGCCTATATCAATTTCACAAAAAAGGAGTATATCTCAGGGGATGAAACACTTTCCCTTTTGGCAGCACAGCTTTCTGTAGCAAAACCTTTTCAAGAAACAGAAGTATGGCTTGATGGTTTTTACGGCTTTACCCCTCAAGAATATGCTGTAATTGAAAATTTATTAAAGCTTTCCACTCAAGTGACCATTACGCTACCAATGGATGAAAAAAGTTTTTTTTCTTCTTTTTCACCTCCATCAGCACCGTTTTACGAACCATACACCACAAAAAACAAATTGGTACGGGTTGCTGAAGAGAATGGTATTCCTTTGGAATCGCCGGTTTTTCTTTCCGAAAACCTCAGAGCAAAGACTGAGGCATTAAAATCCTTAGAAAAATACTATTTTCAAGGTTATCATAAAAAATGTAGTCTGGCAGACAGCATCACTATTACCGCTTGCCCAACCAAGCAAGAGGAAATTGCATTTGCAGCGGGGAAAATCGTCCACCTTGTGCGTGAACAAGGTCTGCGCTATAAAGAAATTGCCATTGTAACCAATGCTATGGGTGCTTACGAGAAAAGCCTACGGAGCATCTTGCGTGAATATGGCATTCCCTGCTTTATAGACAGTCGAAGGGAAATTACTTCCCATCCATTGATTACTATGGTGACAGCACTGTTGGATTTGTTCATTTACGATTTCAAATATGAAAATGTGTTTTCCTATTTGAAATCCGGCCTAATTCCTTTTTCCTACGAAGAGCAGGATGCCTTAGAAAATTATGTTCTTGCCTATGGAATTAAGGGCTATAAGTGGCAAAAAGAGTACTGGGAATATGGTTTAAAAAAAGAAGGCGAAGAGACAATCGAATATATGAACCTTTTACGGAAACGATTTTTGGAACCTTTCCAGCCGTTTTTGCAAATAAAAAGAAAAGCACAACTTCCCCTAAAGGAATTTATTTCCCTTGTGTTTCAGCATTTAGATGCCCTTCACGTTGCCGAGACCCTTTTGACATGGACGAAAGAATCCATAAAAAATGGAAACCCATCTAAGGCGGAGGAGCATCGACAGATATGGCAGCTTCTTCTACAAGTGCTGGATAAAGCAACGGAAATTTTGGGTGAAGAGACGATGACCATTGGAGAAGCTGCAAAAATACTTTCTGCCGGCCTTCAAAAGTGTACTATGGGCGTTATCCCCCCCACCGCTGATTGCCTGGTAGTTGGAGACATTGAGCGTTCCCGCCTTCCAGAAATCAAATACCTTTTTGTCCTTAGCGTAAATGAAGGCGTCCTGCCTTCTCCTTCTCAACCCCAAGGAATTTTTACCGAAGGGGAGCGTCAGCTTTTAACAGAAACAGGAATGGAATTGGCAAGCGGCGGAAAGCAAAAAGCCTTTGAGGAACAGTTTTTAATTTATCGTGGGCTTACTCGCCCTTCCCACGGCTTGTTTTTAACCTTTGCAAACGGCAACACGGAGGGAAAAGCCCTTTTTCCCTCAACCCTCATTGATCGCCTTTGCCGAATGGACAGCGCACTACAGATTGAATCTTATTCTTTGTTCCAACCGGAAGAAATGGTTCCTTCCTCTGTTTTTCATCTGCTAGGTGAAAAAATGCGTAGCCACAAAAAAAGTGCACCAATGGATCCCCTTTGGCAGGATATTTATAATTTTTTTGCTACTGAGCCAATATGGGAAAAACGGTTGTCCTTACTGCGCAAAGGTTTTATCACCACAAAAAAGCAAGAACGTCTTTCTGTAAAAACAATCAAACTCTTATACGGAAAAAAAATATTCTCCAGTGTATCCCGTTTAGAACGCTTTGCCGCCTGTCCCTTTTCCTACTTTGCTGAATATGGACTTAAAGCAACAGAACGGAAGCTTTATCAACTACACACCCCCGATTTAGGATTGTTGTTCCACGAGGTGTTAGAGCTATTCTCCAATAAAATCCAAACAGAAAATATTCCTTTGGATTCTTTGTCTCAGGAAAAAACGGAAGAAATGATTCATGCAGCCGTTGACCTTGCCGCACCAAAATTAGGAGAAGCAGTTTTAATGGACTCTGCGGCAAACCAATATCTCATCCGAAGGCTGAAACGTATTTCTGCCCGTGCCGCTTGGACCTTGGTTCGACATTTGAAAAGCGGAGATTTTGTACCCGCCGGTTATGAAATCGGCTTTGGCAATCACGAAGTACTCCCTCCCATTGTCATCCAATTAGCCGAGGGAAAAGAATTGGTGCTTTCGGGAAAAATTGATCGTGTGGATCTTTTAGATGCCCACGGAAAGCGTTATGCTAAAATTATTGACTACAAATCTGGCTCCAAAGCCTTTAACTTTCAAGATATCTATTACGGTTTACAGCTTCAGTTGCTTGTTTATTTAGATGCTTATTTAAAACATCATGAACAAATGGAAACACCCATGAAACCAGGCGGTGTATTTTATTTTAGAATTACAGATCCTAACCTGTCGCTTAATCAAGAAATGAGTGCTGAGGAAATCGAAGAAGCCTTATATCAAAAAATGCAAATGTCAGGTTTGATTTTAGAGGATGAGTCGGTAATTCAAGGCCTTGACCATGTTTTTTTGGAGGATACCAAAGGGAAAAGCTCTGCAATCGTCCCCGTTGGATATACAAAAAAAGGAGATCCCTCTTCCACTGCTTATCTAGCTGATGAAGAACAATACAAAAAGCTCCTTTCCTTCGTTGTCAGTCAAGGGGCAGCGCTGGGAAATTCCATACAAAGTGGTGTCATAGCCCCTTCGCCCTATCGAAAGAATGATCAAACCCCTTGTACATATTGCCGTTTCAAATCTATTTGCCGGAACGACTATGAAGACGAGCCCAAGTGGCGTAATTTAAAGAAAGTAGCAAAAAAGGATTTTTGGGATATGATTGAAGAATGAAGGGATAATGGAAAGTGCCTTCATTCTTCCCTCTAAACAGACCAAAAAAGGCTGATTCTAGAGATAATAACTCTCTAAATCAGCCTTTTACTCCTTTTGTTTAATCCTTTTGGGAATCGACAGTTCCCTCGTATTTTTGAGGTTAATTTGTATTAATTATACACAGAATAGTATCCCAATCAATCTCAGTTCTCAATACCCTCAAATTGCATGTTGTAATAGCGAGCATATACTCCGTTCTTTTTCAAAAGCTCCTGGTGTTTTCCTCTCTCCGCAATTCCCTCATCTGTCAAAACTACAATTTCATCAGCATTGCGAATGGTGCTGAGTCTATGGGCAATAACGATTGTGGTTCTATTTTTCGAAAGCCTTTCCAAAGATTCCTGAATATACTTTTCACTTTCATTATCAAGGGCAGAGGTAGCCTCATCAAGAATCAGAATTTTGGGATTCTTCAAAAACACCCGGGCTATAGCAATCCTTTGCTTCTGTCCTCCCGAGAGTCTAGTGCCCCGCTCTCCCACATACGTATCATAACCATCAGGAAGAGAGAGAATAAACTCGTGGATATTGGCATTTCTAGCAGCCTCATGGATTTCCTCCTCCGATGCATTCAGTCTGCCATAAGCAATATTATCTCGAATGTTGCCGGAAAAAATGTAAACATCCTGCTGTACAATGCCGATGGCAGAGCGTAGCGATTCCAATGTTAAAGAACGAATGTCTTTTCCATCAATCAGCACTGCCCCATCCGTCACATCATAAAAACGGGGTAATAGGGAACAAAAAGTGGTTTTTCCGCCTCCGGATGGCCCCACCAAAGCCATGGTTTCCCCTGCTTTGATTTGCACACTCATATGATTCAGAACTTTTACAGAGTCATCATAACTAAAGGATACATCTCGATATGCAATATCGCCCTTTACTTCAACCAGCTCTGTTGCTTCAACTGCATCAACAATTTCCGGCTCTGTATCAAGAACCTCTATAAAACGACGAAATCCCGCATAACCTTTCTGAAATTGCTCGGTAAAATTCAGCAAAAGTTCAATGGGATTCATATAAATATTGACATACAAAACATAAAGAGCAAGGTCAGTAGTAACAAGTTCATCCTTTGCAATCAAAATCCCGCCCACCACAATAATAATGGTGTAAAAAAGTCCTTGAAAAAAAGAGTTCCCCGCCATATAACCACCCATGGTGCGGTAACTTCTATTTTTAGATTCTAAAAAAGTCCGGTTACTTTCTTGAAATTTTTCGTTTTCATATCCCTCATTTACAAAAGATTTCACAACGCGGATACCCGAAAGACTGTCCTGCACGCGGGAATTGACCCCTGAAATTTTTAATCTGTTATCCATAAAAACCGCGCGCATTTTTTTGTTTCTAAAGTAGGAAAATAGTATCATGACTATGGTAACGCCAATTAAAATCAACGTAAGCTTCACATTTAATAGAAACAAAATAATAAACGAACCAGTTATCTTTAGCACTGACATAAAAATATTTTCTGGGCCATGGTGAGCAAGCTCGGATATATCAAAAAGATCGGAAACGATGCGAGACATCATATCCCCTGTGTTATTTTTATCATAATAGGAAAAACTCAGCTTCTGCAAATGAGAGAACAAATCCTGTCGCATATCACTTTCCATTCTGGCACCCATAATATGCCCCCAAGAAGTAATAAAGTACTGGGCAAAATAACGCACCACATACATGCACAGTAATAAAACGCCCACAACGCCAATGGTTTTTATGATGTTCTGGCCTACGCCTAGAAAAACGCCGCGATTTAAAATATTTAGAATCAACGGAAAAGATAAATCAATGGCTGAAACAATTAGTGCGCAAAATAAATCCATATAAAATAAAAAGCGATATGGCTTATAATATTTTGTAAATTTTTGAAATAGCCTCATAGTATTCTGTATCTCCTTTTTAATTACTCGTAAATCCTACCACTGTGTCCTTAAAGCAATAATATTCTGCATTTCGTTCTAAAAAAATTCTTGTATCCGTTTCATTATAACAATAACGCCAAAATTTTACACTCCTTTTTTGAAATCCTTCTATGTGTATCATAAATTACTTTGCAAATTTACGCTTTATATCTTTTATTCTCTTTACCATCATCTGAAGAAACCAACTCCTACGCTATAAATAGGTTTTTTTAGCATAAAACGCCTCACTTGCATTAAAAGTATCGTTGTACTTTTTATTAAAACCCTATATAATAGATGGGAAACTTATTTTGTAATTTTGAATTCAGAAAGGAGATCTTCTTTTGTCAAATCTTGCATCAGAGGAACAAATTAAAACACTTTCGGCGGAATATATTTATCAGCAAGCAATAGGTAGCCTGTTGCTACTTTTAATAAGCGCCATGGAAGAAGAGGAACAGCGCATGGCCCCACTTCCTTACGAAATCCCCCAAGATATTGCTGAAATCAGAAAGGAAATTCGCGGCTATCTTTTAAACTTAGAAGACATATTAGATGGTATTACCGATGGGCGTATTGCAGTTTTAGAAAACTGTATTTCTCTTAAAAAACGCCTTCTTTCCATCTATGAAACGGTATATAGTTATTTTTCTCAATGGAACATTATTTCCACAACCATTAATGATCAAATTGCTCTGAGAAAATATATTGAGGACAAGGTTACTGAAAAGCAAGTGGAATGGTCTTTGTTTTTTGCAGATTGTCATGCTTTCATGGAAAGTGCAGATCAAACTTTGGCTCAAAAAAGCTACATGAGTCAGTTATTAAAATGTATTCCCCTTTTCATTACCAGGGACAAGTTTTATTCAGAAGTGAAAGAGTGCCTAAACGCTGCTTTTACTGAGGAAAGCAAAGAATTTATTGCGATGTCCTTAAAAACCTTTGAGGGCTTTTGTTGCCCCGAAACAAATCCTCTCTACGGGAAATATTTCCCAGAAATCGCTGAAGCTTTAGGTACTAAGCGCATGCTTTTGCCACATAAAATGGAAGATGTTGCCCTGGGCGAAGCCTATGGCGATCTAAATGAATTGTTTGAAGTATTGGAAGAAGTAGAAGAATATTTCTCTTGTATTCTTCATGATATTAATTCCTGCATTCTTGTGTTGTATCTAAACTACAGCTTTGCTGAGCTAACTCAAAAAGATGCAGCCTATGCCGATTTATACCACGCTGTGTGCGAATTTGTGGGCGGAGAGTGGAATGCAACGGAAAGAGCTGCTTATTTAGACACATTAAATGAACAGCTAGAAAAAGCTGTAGAACCAGTCATTGATAGAGCAAATGAAATCGGTCGGCAAGAGTATGAACTTCTGGAAAAAATCGGCTCATTTGAAGGTTTTCACGAGGATACAAAGAAAATTCTTATGACCGAAGAGTTTATACGGGAATGCTTCTTTGGTAGTCTTAATGACGAATTATTTCGTTTTGACCTCCCAAGCGACTTGCCTCCCGCTACGCAAGAAGAAAAGAACAGCTTATTTGATGCTTTTATAGAAAATACAAGAAACAGCTTCGACACTCTCCCTGTACAAACAAGGAAAATAGCCATGCAAACTTTGATGGGCGCATTGCCACCGGTTTGCACAGTTCAGGATATTATGCAACGCATCATGGATGCAATAGACAATGTGTCCACCGAAGAGCAACGGGTTTTAATTGTAGATAAGGTAGGTATGGTTTTTGCCGATAACGGCTATCAGTCTATTACTAACCAAGAAGAAGACCATAACCACGAACATGAGCATAACCACGATTGCAACTGTGGACATGACCATGAGCATAAACACGATTGCAACTGCGGACATGACCATGAGCACAAGCATGATTGCAACTGTGGACATGACCATGACCACAAGCATCACTAATAACACATAAGATAAAGGAGGCGGAATATGTTCACATTTAATCACTATAATTTTAATGTCATAGACCTAGAAAAAAGCATGAATTTTTATGAGAAAGCCCTTGGACTAAAAGAGGTTCGAAGATTGGAATCTCCCGATGGCAGCTGGAAACTGGTTTACTTGGGAGATGGAATAACTGATTTCAATTTGGAATTAACTTGGTTAAAAGAAAGAACTGCTCCCTATAGCTTAGGTGAAAATGAATTTCACCTCGCCTTTGAAACAGAAGATTTTGACGCAGCCCATCAAAAGCACAAAGAATTAGGCTGTATCTGCTTCGAAAACCACGAAATGGGAATTTATTTTATCAGTGATCCCGATAACTATTGGATCGAAATCATCCCAAAAGGGTAACTGGCTTCATCGTATCATTATGTAAATCAATAAAAGCAGGAATTATTAGGAAGTTCTTATAATTCCTGCTTTTCTGTGTTGAGCAAATATTTCATGTTAGTATCCATACTATTCTAAAAATCCCATAAGTTTATTTATTTCTTTTGTAGTACGGGAATCTTGCCTTGATTGCTCACCTCGTACCCCAAAGCATCCCCCACATCTCGAATTTTAACATAGTTGGTTCCGTTCTTAAATATTAGATCTACAACAATTTCTTTACCATCTACAATTATCTTTTCTCTTGTTACCACTTCATCATCCTCCTTATCATAGTTTATATAATCCATTAATAGCCAATGGGTAAAGCTATTCTGGCTTAGAGGCACTTCGCGCACACCATATGCTGAACCATCTGCAGCAATATAATGAGGAATATTTCCTACCAGACCAGTATAAATTCCTACATGTCCACTTTTCCATACCAAAGCACCAACTGGTGCTTTTTTTATAGTGCCAATTGGCTCCTTTCGGATTGCTTTTTCAAATAGCTGAGCAGAACTTAAAACAATCCCTGTAGCCCATGAAATCAGCCCCGAGCAGTCCACGCAAACCTTACCAACCTTCTTTTCGTCACTATTCCATACAAGCTTCACGCCGAACTGTCCCTGTAAATAATTAAAATTGGCCTGAGTCATAACTGTCCCCTTCATTCCATATACGTAGGGCGTTCCCAGTTTTGAGCGTGCAAAAGCCACTAACTGTTCACCTGTCATACATCTTCCCCCTTTACAACCTCTCTTATTGCCTTGTTCTGTGTCAACAGCGTTCTCATTTCTTCTAACGCTGCATCTACCCACGCAGAAAACATCTCAAAGGTAACCACCTTGGCTGCTGCAGGAAATCTAGAAATAAATAAATCCCATACATACCTGAGCTTCAGTTGCCCTGTTCCACCACCCAATTCTTTTTCTGCTTCTATGCAGGCATATAGCAACCATTCTTTCATTGTTTTAATTTGCTCCTGTGTTGGTTTTTTTACAAAATTAAATATAAAGACACCAACACAGCATAATCCTGCCACTAACACTACAAGTAAAAACCAGTTTTCAATGAACCAATTCATAATGATCCCCCATTCATAATTTCAGTACAGTCTACCTTTTTCCACTTTTAAATTATCCACGAGCACACCTAGTTCGACATAAAAGTTAATAGTTAATATCAAACCGCAATTCGTATCATCCATCCCTAAATATCTGTTTCATTTATGGCAGTTGGCCTCCACTCAAAAGATATCCCACCATCGCCCCTACCGCAACTGTGATGACACGCTCCACGACACTTTCCCAACGCTTTACTGGTTTTTCAGCTAAAATCTTAACATCAGCCTTAATTTCACGCACATCTTCCTTAATATATTCTTGCTCTTTTTGCATCACAGAAAAAGCATTTGTTAGTTGCTCCAGGTTATCCTGACGTTCTTCTAATTTGTCTAGTCTGTCTTTGTTACTTTTGCTTCTTTGATCCACTTCAACTAATTTTTCCGAAACTTCATCCTGATTCATCATTTCACCTCCTAGACTCGCGATAGTACACTCCCTTCACTATCTATAATAGTTGTCCAACTGCCATTTGTTCCTGTAGCACTAAATCTTAATCCATTTTTTCCAAAGTGAAATATCTTTGTTGCCGTATCTATGGAATTGGTATCTATACAGATATAAAGACCCTG
>JABNAD010000118.1_pt4 | contig 56858 bp, 46 predicted proteins | sample 7240381 | NCBI WGS metagenome assembly JABNAD01 (sample SAMN11332834, study PRJNA596920) | anaerobic digester metagenome | biome: digested sludge; isolation source: digested sewage sludge-derived enrichment culture grown on H2/CO2 | place: Germany: Goettingen
CTCATTCCTCATCTCCCTCATATTCCTTCACTTCCTTCTTTACTAATTCCGTTAACTTCCGATTAATTCCCGACTACTTCCTCTCTCTTTGTTACAGGTTACAAGGAACACGGATAACACAGGTTTTACGAATTGACACGGATTTTATGTATTCCTCTTACTTCCTCTCTCTTTGTGACGTGTTACAGGTTACTGGTTACTAATGTCCAACGTTTCTCATTCCTCATCTCCCTCATATTCCTTCACTTCCTTCTTTACTAATTCCGTTAATTTCCGATTAACTCCCGACTACTTCCTCTCTCTTTGTGACAGGTGACATGGAACACGGATAACACGGGTTTTGCGAATTATCACGGATTGTATGCATTCCTCATCTCCCTCACATTCCTCCTCTTCCTCACATTCCTCCTACTTCATCTTAACTCCCGTTGCCTTCCGTAAAAAGACCTCGTTTAGCCGAGCCTCCATACGCGCATCAATAAGGGTACTGTAGGCATCTTGCCATAAGGCCTGTGCCTCCAGAACATCGGTGGCTTTTAGCATGCCGCTATCAAAAGCATCGGTGGCCACGCGAAGGTTCTCTGTTGCCTTTTTCAGGTTCTCCTGTGCCATCTCAATGCGCTTTGCCGATTCCGAAACCTTGAACATAGCCTGCTGAACCTGAAGCGTTATAAGCTCCGTAGCCTCTTCCTTTTTTAGCTGAGCCACAGCGTGCTCATGCTTCGCAGCCCTTAGGGTATGCGCCCTATCGTTCCAATGGAAAATGGGGATGTTAATGGCAACGCCCACATTCCAATCGCCACCAAACTCCTCCTTCATTCCATTGTATGGGTTTGGATTCATGTACATGTAGTTGGCAGTAAGCCCAATGTTTGGAAGGTATCGGGAACGCATAATGTTAACACCCGATTGGGCTATGTTAACCGTTTGGTCCAGCATGTCAACCTCGGGGCGGTTAAGCAGCGCGCTATCAATAAGCGCATCGGTTCCTTGTAGCGGAATGGCTACGCCAAGCGTATCGGTTGGCTCAACCATTGTGCTAAGGGGCAACCCAACAACCTGGCAAAGCGCCATTTGCGATAGCCTATACCCATTCTCGGCCTTAACTAGGTTTAGCTGCGCCTCGTTTAGCTTAACCGTTGCCTTTAGCTTATCGTTTTGGATTATGATACCCTCGGCATAAAGATTATCTAGGTCGCCATTAAGCTTCTCAAGCAGGGCAACATAGCTTTTAACCAGTGTTACCTTCTCCTTTAGCGATACCAGTCGCCAGTAGCTCTCCTCGGTTTGGTAAAGCACTTCGCTTTGCTCTACCCTTTCCGATGCCTGCGCTGCGCGCTTCCCATAACCAGCCATTTTATAGGTTTCGCGGATTTTACCTCCAAGGTAAATGGGCTGCGTTAGGGTTACCCCTGCCGCAAAGATGTTCTTTGCGCCAAACTCCGCATTATCCTTGGGTATCCAAGCATACTTTTGGAATACTGGATTCCCATCCTTGTCGTACAGCGGTTGTCCCGTTGCAGGGTTAAGCTGAAAGGTATTGGTAAATACCGATGGGTCAAAGTTGGGGCTTTGTGGGTCGAGTATAGACCCGTTAAGCTGCCCTGTGGTTGGGTCTATTGCGCTAAAGGGAACCACGGGAATAAACATATCCTCCGATAAAAGGCTGTACTTTTTGTTGGTTCTAGTGTAAAGCCCGTTTGCACTAATAGATGGGAAGAACTGCGTTTTGGCCGATTTTTGTAGCGCATCGGCTGCACCCGTTTGTTCCGCCGCAATTTTTATGCGCTGATTGTGCTCCAATGCCATTTGGCGGCACTGCTCCAGCGACACCTGTTGCTGCCCCATACCACTAAAGTACAGTAGAAGTAAGGGGGCAAATGTGAGCAATCGTTGTTTCATTGCACTTATTGTTAGCGTTTTACTAGTCCATAAAAGAGAATATCCAGCATATCATCGATAACCGCCATCAGGTTATTAGCATACTTACCCGATAGCGCCAGTGGAACCTCCAATCCCTTCATGGCGGTTACTATGGCAAGAGCCGATAGCTCAATATCCTTTACCTTAAAGGTTCCCTTATCTATACCCTCCTGAAGCAGCTGGCTAATAACCTGAATCTCCTCCAGGTCGTACTTCTTGCGGAACTTCTCGGCAAAATCGAGGTTGCTCAAGTCATCGTTTTTAAGCAGCTCCATATAGTTGCTCATGTTCTTTACAAGGTCCATACGCCCTTTGATATGCGCCGAAAGCTTCTCGCGGGGGTCCATATCGCTGGCCATAATCTGCTCCATCTGGGTGCGAAGCACATCGGCCTCCCTATCCACCACGGCCTGAAAAATCTCCTCCTTACTCTTAAAGTAGTAGTAGATGGAGCTTTTACCCTTGCGAAGCGCTTGGGCAATATCATCAACAGTGGTTTTCTTAAAGCCAAAGCGGCTAAATATTGCCGATGCGGTATCGATAATGCTATCGCGCATATCGTCCTTTTCCGATTTTATTAATGCTGCACTGCACATTTTACTTTTCGACCATTTGAGTATTTCGGTCGAAAGATACAATAGAATGAATATGAAATGCAAATTTTTAACAGAAAATAAGAAGAGGAGGAAGAGGAGGAAGGAGAAGAAGGAAGAAGTCGGAAGACAACGGGAGTTAGCGGAATTAGTAAAGAAGGAAGTGAATGGAGGTGAGGGAGATGAGGAATGAAAAACATTGGACGTTAGTAACATGTAACCTGTAACGCGTCACAAATTGAGGGATTAGGAGGAAGATTGTAGCGCCACAGCACGCTGTGGCGTGTTTGGAATTATCAGAATACCAACACCAATTACCCACACATGTAGCGCCACAATATCTTGTGGCGAATCGGAAGTCAACCGAATAATAGAAAGAAGGAAGTGAATGGAGATGGGGAATACATACAATCCGTGTTAATTCATAAAACCCGTGTTATCCGTGTTCCATGTAACATGTAACCAGTAACGCGTCACAAATTGAGGAATTAGGAGGAAGATTGTAGCGCCACAGCACGCTGTGGCGTGTTTGGAATTATCAGAATACCAACACCAATTACCCACACATGTAGCGCCACAATATCTTGTGGCGATTTAAAGCAGCAATAAACAACAAAATACCCCTGACAGGGTTCGACACCCTGTCAGGGATTTTTATATTTTCTTTTATTGATATCACAATATCTTATTTCCCTTCTAACTCCCTAATATTTACTTTGCTCAGATCCATTTCGCCAAGTCCTAGTTCATGTCCCTTTTTAAGGATGAAAACACGGGATGGGTCAAAGCCAAGCAGGGTTGTGCAGTAGGCATCAATGGCAACGGGATCGGTGCCAGCAACCACACGTAGGGGCTTGGCCATATCGCCTGGGCCAACAGGGCCATTGGTGGTAATAACCTCGGTGGCATCAACCAGTATAAGGTTGGGCTTGCGAACTAGGTTGAGCTCGGCAATGCAGGTGGCCAAAAACTCAGGATCGTTGCGCTTGGGGCCATTTAGGTGAAAGGTGACGTTGGTTTTGCGGGTGGTTAACCCCATCATGTTCTTCATGGAGTTGGTTAGTATGGTTGATGTGTGGTTCTTTGCAATGGGGATATTCACAAAAACATCAACATTAAAAAGTTCCTTAACCACCTCCAAATCCTTAATGTGCTTAGCTCCGGCAAGGGTATCAACCCTAACAAAATCGGTATCGTTGTACGCAGATGGGAAACTATTCTTAACCACGGAGCGCACCTTTTTGAACATCTTCTTATTCTTGGCGTAATGCTCACTGCGCTCCCAGTACTCCTGTTTGATATTTTGGAGGCAAACCACCTCCTTTGCGCCAGCATCAAGGCAAAGCTTTATAAATGCGATGGTAACATCGGGGTTTACGTAGGCACCCTTAATCTCAAAATCGGAATTTACAAGGATACCAACAGTTTGCCCCTTCTTAACAAACTGCTTAATGCCACCAAGTTCATCAATGGCCTTTTTGGTGTTGGCGTAGTAGTCCTGACCTTTAACCGACGATACCATTGTTGCAGAGTTTTGCCCCGAGGCAGTTGGGGTAACAATATGCAGGCATAGTAGGCCTACAATTAGTGTAAGTAAGCGTTTCATGGGGGTTGATTTGGGGTTAAGTTGTTGGGGAAGTTCTTTTTTGATGGATTCAGTTAACCTTGGTTTAATCATATCGCCCTGTTGAATAGCCTATTTAACCAACTTTTCACGTATCCTTAAGCTTTATCCGCTTGGTTTTGTTTACCTTTATAAGCAATTTAATGCTACGCTTTTACGCCTTTGTGCGATGATGCTTTTTTGTGTAGCATTCACAAAATCAACACACTAACATGTCTAAGAAGAAAAAAGAGAAAAAGAAAGGGAAGGAAGAGGGAGGTCCTGTATATAATAAGAAATCGCTAACCAAAGCAATAATCACAATTCTTAGCGCCGAACCTTCGCTAAGCTTCAACTATAAACAGGTTGCCAAAAAACTTGGCATCACCAAATCATCAACTAAGCAGCTTATTTCAGTTGTTTTCTATGAGTTGGCTAACGATGGTATTGTTCGCGAAAATTACACAGGCAAGTTCCAAATAAGGATTAAGAGCGATTACTCTCAGGGTGTTATTGCGATGAACCGCAACGGCACTGCCGAGCTTGAGACCGATGATAATCGCACCGTTTACATCTCGGAGCGAAACCTTAACCACGCCCTACACGGCGATACGGTAAGGGTTGCAGTAACCCTGTCGCGCCGCACTAAGCAGCTTGAGGGCGAGGTGGTTGAGATTGTTGAGCGCGCTAAGCGCACCTTTGTTGGCACCATTGCGCTACAGCCAAACTTTGCGTTTCTGCTGCCCGATAATAAGCTAATGCCTTACGATATCTTTATTCCAAGGGAGAGCCTTAAGGGTGCTCGCGATGGACAAAAGGTTATTGCCCGCATTACCGATTGGCCTGCCAACGTTAAGAATCCTAACGGTGAGGTTATTGAGGTGCTTGGTGACCCAGGTGTTCACGAGGTGGAGATGCACGCCATTCTTGCCGAGTTTGAGCTGCCATACCGTTTCCCCGAGGAGCTGGAGGTTCTTGCTGGAAAAATTAGCGATAAGATTACCGCTACCGACTATAAGGAGCGCCGCGACTTTAGGGGCATTCCCACATTTACCATTGACCCTGTTGATGCTAAGGACTTTGACGATGCGCTATCGTTCCGTAAGCTGGATAACGGCAACTACGAGGTGGGCGTTCACATTGCCGATGTAACGCACTACGTTAAGCCTGGCTCACCAATAGATAACGAGGCCATTGAGCGCGGAACATCTGTTTACCTTGTGGATAGGTGCGTGCCCATGCTTCCCGAGCAGCTATCGAACGTGGTGTGCTCACTTCGTCCCAATGAGGAGAAGCTGTGCTTCTCGGCCGTGTTTGAGATTGACGAGAACGCCAACGTGCTAAACGAGTGGTTTGGCCGCACGGTTATTCTCTCTACCCGCAGGTTTACCTACGAGGAGGCTCAACAGGTTATAGAAACAGGTGAGGGCGATATGCTTACCGAGATTCTAACCCTGCACAGGTTGGCTCAGGACTTTAGGAAGAAGCGCTTTAAATCTGGCGCCATTGCCTTTGATAGGGTTGAGGTTAAGTTCCGATTGGACGAGAAGGGCAAGCCACTTGGCGTGTTCTTTAAGGAGCAAAAGGAGTCTAACCAGCTTATTGAGGAGTTCATGCTACTTGCCAACAAGCGTGTAGCAGAATTTATTGGAACCAAGGGCACCGAGAAGGCTCCGCTTCCATTTGTTTACCGTATTCACGATAAGCCAAACCTTGAGAAGTTTGATAACTTCCGCCAGTTTATTACCCGTTTTGGCTACAACATAGAGGGCGCAACCGAGAAGCAGATTAGCAAATCGCTAAACAAGCTGCTAAGCGGCCTAAAGGGCAAAAAGGAGCAGAACCTTATTGAAACGCTTGCCGTTAGGTCAATGGCCAAGGCGCGTTACTCAACCGATAATATTGGGCACTACGGTTTGTCGTTCCCTAACTATACGCACTTTACATCGCCCATTAGGCGTTTCCCCGATATGATGGTGCACCGCCTGCTGGCTCACTACCTTGATGGTGGCAAGCCAAAGGATGCCGAGGCGCTTGAAAAGCTTTGTAAGCACTCTAGCGAGATGGAGATTAAGGCTTCGGAAGCTGAGCGCGCATCCATTAAGTACAAGCAGGTTGAGTACATGCAGGATAAGATTGGCGAGGTGTTCGATGGTGTAATATCGGGCGTAACCGATTTTGGGATGTTTGTTGAGCTAACCGAGAGCAAGTGCGAGGGTCTTGTTGCCATGCGCGACCTCGATGATGATTTCTACGCTTTCGATGAGCAGAACTACTGCCTTGTTGGCCGCCAAACCAACCGTAGGTTCCAGCTTGGCGATGAGGTTCAGGTTGTGGTACACCGCACCAACCTTGCGCTTAAGCAGCTCGACTTTAAGTTGGCAGGAACCAGTCAGCTGGAGCCAAATGAGAATGCTCGCCCTCCACGTAGGAGCTTTGGTGGCCCATCGCGTCCAGCGCAGAGTAGCCGTGGTGGCTTTGGTGGAGGTGGTCGCCGTTCATCGGGCAAGGGCTCCGATAAGGGTTATGGCAAGAGCTCCGATAAAGGTCGCGGCGGCAAACGCAGAAAATAGTTACTTTTGACTTACAATAAGGGGTGGAGCAGTTTTGTTTCACCCTTATTTTTCTACTCAACACGTGTAATTTTAATTGTTATGGAACAACCCGTTTTAATGAATTCTCTTTTAGCGCTAATTGGTCTATTTGCAAGTGTTGCAAGCATTGCCAATTGGGACTTCTTTTTTGAATCGCGCAAAGCGCAGTTTATTGTAAAGTTCATGGGTAGGAATGGAGCCCGTATCTTTTACGGATTATTGGGAGGAGCAATTTTCTCTTTAGGATTTTTAGCGCTTATTGGGGCTATAAATCTGTAGCCAATCGTATTTAATATCAACAAAATAGGCTTTAACCAGTAAGTGCGTTTACACGCAGAGTGGTTAAAGCCTATTGTTTTGTGGGTAAATAAAGCGTTATTCCCAGCTTAGCAGCCGTTTTTCGCCCTGCAAGCCTCGTGTTTCTGTGGCATCCTGACTAACCTCAAGCACCCCTTTGTACTCGCCTTTTGGGTTACGAAGGGCAAAGTATTGGATTAGAATAAATCGCCCCCTCATCTGAATCCAGAAATCGGCCTTATCCTTTTCCCCTGAACGAAATGCGGCAATAATTTTCTCCACAACGTGAACGCTTTCTGGTGGATGGCAGTTTTGCACACTCCGTCCAACAATTGCTGGCGAGCGCGGGAAGAAACGCTCCTTTGCTTTGTTAAAGAACAGAACCTTATCGTTTTCGTCAACAACGGTAATATCTACGGGTAGGTTATTAAAAATTAGCAGGGCTTGCTCGGTGCTAAGGTTCCCCGTTTCAGAAACAAAGGTGTTGCTTATTGCTCCCAAAGGTTGTTCTGCTGCCTGCGGAACTGCGTTGGAACTAGGTTTTTGGGGCGAATCGATAAAGGGGAAGGGGTATTCAAAGCTTTGTATGTGCATAGTTTGCCATGCATCCTTGCTAACGCTGCTGCTTGCCACAGGGAATAGTATTATGTTTTCCTTTTGGAACATTCTAAATACCAAAGAGAAGTACTTCCCTATAAGGATATTAAGCTCCTGCCATTGGGTGCTTTTATCATCAAGCATGGCAATTAGCTTTTTCAGGCTCCGCCTAATATCATCGTGTATGGACCACATTACCTTAAGAGGCCTGTAGCTTGTCCAGTTCTTCTCCAGATATGGGAAAAGAATATTTTCCTTTTTGATGTAGTGGTACTCAAACTGTTCAAACTCCTTAAAGCGGGGTAGAAGTTCTTGGCTAAGGGTGGCAAAATCGGACTGTTCCCGCCCTTTGTATGAGCGTAAAATCTTTTTAATCTGATTTAGCTTGTAGGTAAATGCATCGTTCTCAAGCATCAAGTAGTATAGAAAGGAGCCTTGTTTGGGCTTTTCCCACTGGTAGCTGTTTAGGCTTTTAAAGAGTACGTTTATAATCTTCTCAATGTCCCTTTTGATATCTTCGGGCGAAATTCCCATTTCCAGCTGCTTGTCCTCTAGCTTTAGCATGTCGTATGGGGTAACGTTCTCTATGGCCTCTTTGTAGCGCTCAATAAGTTCGGCTCCGTTTTCACCATTCATCATGCCAAGGGAGAATGCGAGTAAGTCTTGTACTCGCTTATCGGAATTGTTAGTAAGTTCAGACATATCAATGGGTTAAAGTTATTACTGGTGCTGCGGTGCTTTTGGCGTTGCGCATAAAGGTTATTAGCCTAAAGTAGCAAAAAAATTGGGATAAAGGTATTTAAGGTAAAGTGGAACTACTTCTCAATATCGGCAACTACGCTTATGCTAACTCCAAAGGGGATACTTTCCCATTGCCCCTGGCTGGTTTTTCGGTAGTATGTTTTGTGTAGAAAGCTAGCACAGAAGAACAAATCCCCTGGCCCTAAATCCTTAACATGCTCAAGGGTAACTAGAAAGCTGCCACTAGTTACTATGTTTTTGTCCTGTAAATCAAGCTCAATTCTTTGCTTAACATCTTTCTTGGCCATTTTTATGTAGATGGGGTCTGTAAGGATGTTCTCAAAGTCAAAATCTCCTTTTACGTTATATATGTTAAGCCTGTAAAATATAGTGTCGTATGAGCATCTAGCTATGTTTACAATTATCTTCTTAAGATGTGCATTACCTTTAGTTTTCATCATTATACCGCACTCATATCCTAAACGGTTATCGCTAAACCCTGCTTGCAAGCGCTTTATTTTTGTTGATACGCCTAACGTTTTCTCTTTAAACACGGTTGGGCGAACAATTACTTCGTTCAGGCTGTAAATACGCTCTTTTAGGAATATTGTGTTATTATTTGCATTGCGTAAATCCGATACTTTAAATGCTTTGGTCATGTATCCAATTACAGAAACAAGAAGAGAGTCATTGTTGTAGTTGGAATCAATATCCAATCTAAAGTTTCCATCGGCGTCTGAAACTGTTCCAATGTTTTTCCAACAATGCCAATGTTTGCGTATGCAACGGGAAGGTTGCTGCTTTTGTTAATAAGCGTTCCCGATATGGTTTGTGCGTAAGAGCTTATTCCGCTTAGGGCTGTTATTGTAAGTATTAGTAGTAGTGTGCGCATAGTTGTTTTTAGGGGAGCTGTTTATGTTTTATTCTAATAAAGATAGAAAAACGCTCGCTAGAACTAACTAGCGAGCGTTTCTTTTGTGTTATCCTTACATTACTCAAGTATCCTATTTCTTCTGTCGCGGGTGGGGTAAAGCTCAAAGCGGCGAGCGGTCCACTCTACAAGAGTTCCGTTAGCATCGGTAGTTTTTACCTGCTGTAGGCGCTTATCGTTAGGGCGATATATATACTCTTTGCTCCAAACCTTAGCTTTAGCCTCGTTGTAAAGGGTTTCCGTTGCAACGGAATCAATGTTATTGTAAGTGTACTCTGTGGTTTGGGTTACCTTTCTAGCTGGGTAGTAGGTAATTGTTTCCGTTTTTGATATTATCCTGCCAAGGCTATCGTATGCTGGGATACGGGTTAGCTCAACAATGGAATCAAGCGGAACAGTGTTTTTAACCTTTACCTTGCGCGATATTTCGGTGCCCTTGTTGTCGTACTTGTGGGTTGCCTTAAATCCGGTTTTTCCCCTTGCGTCTTTACCCGCAGTGGTGGTTAAAAGCCCCTTTTTGTATGTGTAGCTAATGGTTTGGTAAAGAACTGGCTCCTTATCGGATGCAACAAGGTGCTTTATCTCCGTTACCTTGTTTTCACCGTTCCTTTTATAGGCTAGGCGGTAAGCAAGCTTCTCGTTAACAAAGTAATCCGATGCTTTAAGCTTATTGCCATCGAACTCGTGCCACGTGTAGTTTTGTGGGTAATGATCGTTGTTGTAGAATATCTCGGTGTGCATTCTTCCTAGCGAATCGTAGATTTCCTGCTTGGTGGCAAAGAATTTTGATGTTCGTTGGCCGTTCTCAATAACGTACGATGAGGTTACAATAACGCGGCGAACATCTTGTGGCTCACGCTGTGCATGGCTCCTTTGTGGCAGTAAAGCGATACAGGCCAAGCTTAATCCCAATACGATTCGTTTCATGCGGTTATATTTTAGTTGTTATGCCAAATAATAAGAGTTATTCCCAATTTGCTGCAAATTAAATATTTTTAGCCAAAAGGCTATTCGTTAGCTAAGCATCAATTTGGGTTGTTCTTTGCAATATCTGCTCCCGCTCATAGGAAAAGGCTATAAGGTTTGCTATGGTTCTAAGCAGCTCTACCTCGCTGCGTTCCCATGTACGGGCGTAGTTGCACTCATCAAAACCTATGTAACCAATAGTTTTACTCTCAACCCACATTGGGAATATAAGAAAGGATTGTATTCCCTGCCTAAGCATAAGCTCGGCAATATCGGGGGGTAGCTCCTTTTTTATGTTGCTGGAGAAAAGGTACTCACTACTTTTGGACCATTCTAGAATTGGAGCTAAAGGAATATCTTTTAGCGAATCTTTTTGTGGCTCAATTCCCGTGTTGCACCATTCGTAGGTGTTTGTTGTAACCCTTAGATCGTCTGAGTTCTCAAATATATAAACCCTACTTGCATAGGTAAACTGGCCAAGATTGGTAAGAACGCTCTGGTTCTTATCAGAAAAAGGTATGTTTGTGTTAAGTATTATGGATATGTGCGAAAGTAGTTCCTGCTGTGCAAGGCTTTTCATAAGCTCCTCGCGATGCAGAATTAGCTCAATTTCGGCCTCCTTTTGCTTGGTAACGTCGGTAAACGTTCCCGTTACTCTAACAGGAGCTCCGCTCTCATTCCTAAATATGCTGTTATGCGACTCTATCCACAGGTACTTCCCCGATTTTGATTTAATCTTAAAAACAAGGTCTATGCTTGTTCCCGTTTCAAAAAGCACCTCAATGCTTTCCCTAATCCGGTTTTTGTCGTCGGGGTGTATGTGCTTTTCAAGCATCTCAACGGTAGGTTCAATTTCCCAGGGCATGTAGCCCAGTAGTTGGAAGGTTAGCGGCGAGAAGTACTTCTCCTTTGTAATAAAGTCCAGATCCCAAACGGCAACATTCCCTGCCGCTACGGCAAGTTTTAAACGCTCCTCGCTCTTTTCCAGCTTGGTAAGTGCTGTTTTGCTCTCCGTAATATCCTTAACTGTTGCGGCAATGCTAACTCCTGTTTCTGTTGATATTGAGAATAGCGATTGTTGTATTGTTCTTATCTCGCCCGTTGCAAGGAGTATTTGGCTTTCAAAAACCAATCCTTCCCACGGGTTTTTACCTGTGTGTGCTAATGATGTAAAGGCATTTTTTACGCGTTCAATGGCTTCGCGTCCCTTTTCGTTGGATGCTAGCAGTAGCCCTTGAACTTCCCACAGGGGTTTTCCTATAACGGTGTTGCGCTTAAGCTGCGATATCCGCTCCAAGGCAGCGTTCCACTCAATAATTAGCCCTTTATGGTCGGTGAGTATTAACCCGTCGGTTGATGAGCGAATAAAGCCCTGAAGTGTTTTCCACATATCTAGCCTATCAATCTCTAGGCGCTTTCTGTCGTCAATATCCATATGGATACCAACCATTCGTATGGGGGCACCCGTGTAGTCCCATTCCACAACCCTGCCAATGCCCATTATCCACTTGTAACCATCGTGCTTGGTTCTGGCAAGGTATTCCCAGTTTACCGAGGTTTCTTTTCCTTCTGCTATTCTGGATATCATTCCATTAAGCTTTGTGGAAAACGAACTGTGAATTAGCTTGTGCCACGAGTCGTAGCTGGACTTAATCTCTTCGGGTTTATAGCCAAGCATTGAGAAGTACTCCTTTCCTAGGTACAGCTCGCCTGTTTTTAGGTTATAGTCCCACACTGCTTGGTTGCTGCCCTTTAGGGCCAGCTGTAGCCGCAGCTCGTTTTTGAGGATATTTTCTGGGTTGGTGTTAGATAAATCAAGGTTGTTTAGCGACATAACAATGGAACTTTTTCCTTTCCATTGATGGCGCTTAAACGTGGGCACATACCATTTACCACTGCCGCTGCGGTTCTCAATTCGAACCGCAATTCGTTCCGATGGCTTGGTTCTAAATCCGTTGGATTTTGTAACGTAGCTGCTAAAGGGCTGTGGCTTATTGGTTTTAAATAAATCGTCGATGGAGTGCTCTCTTAGCGCACGGGTTGAGTAGCCAAAGAGTTTTATCGCTTGTGGATTAGCATATACTATTTTATAGTCGGTTAGTATTAGTACCGGACTGCTTACGCCATCAATAAACATTTTTAGGATAGCCTCTATAAGCTTGGCGTTCTCTCTTATAAGTGCCAATACTTTTCTGTGCTGTTCCTGGTTCTGCTTTCCAAGCGACATTTTGGTTGGGTTTGGGTACGGGTAAATGTAGTAAAATACCTTATTTTAACATAATAATGGTAAAAATTGTATTTGTGTTATACGTTGACATTTGCTGTTGAGTTCTTGATAAATGCTAACAAAATGGCCTTGGTTTGGCATCAATGGTAAACTTGCATACTCAATTCGGTAGTTTGGCAAAAAACAATTACCTTTGTGGTCTGTTTTCACAGTGGAAAGATTTGTCTGATTGCAACCACACAAAAAAATGCTAAAACCGTATTTTTTACCGCTTGTCAATCTCCAAACCTTCCCACCCTTTTTATTCACTTCAAAAAATAAAAACGATGGGATATCTATTTACTTCTGAGAGTGTTTCTGAGGGTCACCCCGATAAAGTTGCCGATCAGATTTCCGATGCGCTTCTCGATGAATTTCTTCGTCGCGATGCCGAATCAAAAGTTGCATGCGAAACCCTAGTTACCACTGGCCTTGTTGTGCTTAGTGGCGAGGTTAGAACCAACGGCTACGTTGATGTTCAGCAAATTGCTCGCGATGTGGTTAACCGCATTGGCTACACCAAAGCCGAGTACATGTTCGATGGTAACTCTTGTGGTGTTATCTCTGCCATTCATGAGCAGTCTGCCGACATTAACCGCGGTGTTGTTCGTGCCGATGAGGATGCCCAGGGTGCAGGCGACCAAGGTATGATGTTTGGTTACGCATCTCGCGAAACCGACGATTACATGCCGCTTACCCTTGTGCTATCGCACATCCTGCTGATGGAACTTGCAAAAATCCGTCGCGAGGGCAAGCAGATGACCTACCTTCGTCCCGATGCTAAGAGCCAGGTTACCCTTGAGTACAATAACAACGGCGAGCCAGAGCGTATCCATACCATTGTGGTATCTACCCAGCACGATGAATTTGCTTCTGATGATGAGATGCAGCGAATTATTCGCGAGGATGTGCAAAACATTCTTATACCTCGCGCAAAGAATAAGTTACCAGAGCGTGCGCAGAAGCTGTTTAAGGACGACTATATCCTACACGTAAACCCAACGGGTAAGTTTGTGATTGGTGGCCCACATGGCGATACTGGCTTAACTGGTCGTAAGATTATTGTTGATACCTACGGCGGAAAGGGTGCTCATGGTGGTGGTGCTTTCTCTGGAAAGGACTCATCAAAGGTTGACCGCTCTGCGGCTTATGCTGCGCGCCATATAGCCAAGAACCTAGTTGCAGCAGGTGTTGCTAACGAGGTGCTTGTTCAGGTTGCGTATGCCATTGGAGTTGCGCAACCCGTTAGTCTCTACATAAATACCTATGGTACGTCCAATGTGAGCAAAACCGATGCAGAGATAGCAAACATCGTATCAACCCTATTCGATATGCGCCCAGCTGCAATTGTTCGCCGGTTTGGGTTAAAGTACCCAATTTTTGGCGAGACTGCTGCTTATGGCCACTTTGGTCGCGACTACTATAAGCGTAAGGTAACGCTACTTTACAATGGTAAAGAGGAGGAGCGTGAGGTAGAGTTCTTTGCTTGGGAAAAGCTCGATCATGTAGATAAGGTTAAGGCTGCTTTTGGATTATAGCAGTTTGCAATACATAAAAAAGAAAGGCTGGCAATTTTCGCCAGCCTTTCTTTTTAGGGTTATACTGTAGTTGCCTACTCCATCTCCATTTCACCAACAGCAACCTTCTCGTTGCTATTCTCAAGGGTTGCTTGGTATAGGAAACGCTTAATGCTTCGCTTTGGCGTTTTTTCAAACTCTTCTGGGTAAAGCTTAACCCTAGAAACCTGCATAAAGTTAGGTAGCGTTGCGTTTAACGTTTTGCGATGCTCTTCCATCACCTTCTCTATATCGGCAAGGGAAAGCCCTGCCTCGTCGGCAGTTTCCATTTCAGGGTAAATAAGGGCTACCAGCTTGTGGTTGGATTCAACAACAAGTGATTCTTGCACAAAAGGCATGTTGTTTAGCTTGGCCTCTATCTCCTCGGGGTAGATGTTTTGTCCGCTAGGCCCAAGAATCATGCTTTTGCTTCGACCCCTAATGTAGATAAAACCGTTATTATCAATAACACCCAAATCGCCAGTGTGTAGCCATCCATCGGAATCAATACTTGCTGCGGTGGCTTCTGCATTCTTGTAGTAGCCTTCCATTACATTTTCGCCACGAACAAGAATTTCTCCCACCTCATTTTGCGGATCTACTGAGTCGATTTTCATTTCCAAAGTGGGTAGGAGCTTTCCGCACGATCCCTTTGCCGACTCCCTCCATCCTGCATAGGAGATTAAAGGACCGCACTCAGTCATTCCATAACCAACGGTTACAGGGAATTTTATTCTACGCAAAAAATCTTCAACTTCCGCATTTAGCGCAGCACCACCAATCACAATCTCAAGAAAGTTTCCGCCAAACGCGTTAGTTAGCGTTTTGTTCACCTTCTTATATATAAGCTTATTAAGCACGGGAGTGTTAATTAGCGCGCGTATTGTGGGCTTGCTAATAATGGGAAGTATCTGTTTTTTGTAAATCTTCTCAAGAATAAGTGGTACGGCAAGCACTAACCTTGGCTTTATTTCTTGAAACGCCTGAAGAATAATTTTTGGCGATGGTGTTCTGGTTAGGAAGGTTACGTGGCAACCTACTGCAAAGGGCATAAGAAACTCAAAGGCAACACCATATGCGTGGGCCAGAGGTAGAAACGACACTATCTTATCCTTTGCTTTTACGCCAATGTTTTTACGTCCAAAGTCTATATTGGCAGCAAGGCTATTGTGCGATAGCATTACGCCCTTAGAAAAGCCTGTGGTTCCCGATGTGTAGCTAATAACAGCAAGGTTGCTGTTTGGGGTATCACGATAAACAATCTGCTCAGGAGATAGGTTCTTTACCTCTTTTTCAGCCTTTTTAAGAGAACCTTCGGCCATTTGTGCCATTAGGTTGTTTCGCTGAACTAGTGGTTGAAACTGAGCAAGTGAGTAAATTGCTCTTACTCCAGGCATTGACTCTTCATCCAAGTTCTCCCAAACGTACTCTCCAGCAAATAGCATTACCGAGTCGGAGTGGGTAACAATGTGGTGAACGTCGCCTGCAGCAAAATCAGCAAGGATAGGAACAACAACGGCTCCGTAGGAGATAACAGCCAAATAGGTGATTGCCCAGTTTGAGTTGTTGCGCCCAATTAAGGCAATTTTGTCACCAGGTTTTACCTCCCATGCTTCAAAGATGCCATGCAGCTTATGAATTTGCATAGCAACCTCACTAAAGGAGTAGGTTTTGCCTTGGTAGTCGGATAACGAGGGTTGATCCCAGTTTTCACGGATACTGCGTTCAACAAATTCCTTGATGAAGTTGTACTTAATCATGAGCAATCCGTTTTAGTTAATATTTGGGGTTTTAGCTTTACTTGCCAATAGGAATAGTGTTTGCTTTCACTTATTGCTACTATCAGCAAAAAATCTGTAACCCCTTGTTTTATTTCTGTTAACCTATTATAAACGTATGTAAGTTTAAACGGTTCATTTTTAGCTTTGTGGAAGCTGATACAGGAAGCGCTTGATGCTACGTTTAGGCGTTTTCTCAAACTCTTCGGGGTAAAGCTTCACCTTGGCAATTTGGCTGTACAGCGGAAGCTCCTTGTTGATATCAACCCGATTGGTTTCCATCTGCTTTTCAAGATCTTCGTTTGTTAGGCCATGCTGGTCGGCTAGGTCAAAATCGGGGAAAATTAGGGCAACCAGTTTTCCGCTATGATCTACCACTAGCGATTCCTGAACGTAAGGCATAACATTAATGCGAGCTTCAATCTCCTCAGGATATATGTTTTGTCCGCTTGGGCCAAGAATCATATTCTTGCTTCTACCCTTAATGAACAGGTAACCCTCGGAGTCAATTAGTCCAAGGTCGCCAGTGTGTAACCAACCATCCTCGTCAATTGCAGCGGCGGTGGCCTCTTCGTTCTTGTAGTAGCCAAGCATTACGTTATCTCCTTTAGCAAGAACCTCGCCAACAATACGTTGTGGGTCTTCGGAGTCAATTTTTACCTGCATGTTAACCACCGCTTTTCCTGTAGAGTAAAGCTTGTTTGTTTCCCAGGAATCGTAGGTGATAATTGGGCCGCACTCTGTCATTCCGTAGCCTACGGTGTAGTGGAACCCAATTTTTTTAAGGAATGCTTCAACCTCGGGGTTTAGCGCTGCACCGCCAATAATTACCTCAATAAACTCTCCTCCAAAAAGGCTGGTTAGCTTCTGATTTATCTTTTTGCGAATGCGCCTATCAATAATGGGTACCTTAAGTAACAACCTAAGCGAAGGACGTTTGAGCGCTTCAAGAATATTTTTCTTGTAAATTTTCTCAATAATAAGTGGAACCGATAGTACAACCCTTGGCTTTAGCTCATCAAAAGCATCAAGAATAATTTTGGGCGATGGGGTGCGGGTAAGAAAGTGAATATGGCAACCCTTGGTTGTTGGGTAAATAAACTCAAAAGCAGCACCATATGCATGTGCCAAGGGGAGTATAGACACCATGTTATCGCCAGCGTTTAAAGGCATTACCTGACTTGCAAAAAGTGCATTGGACCACATACAGCGGTAGGGCAGCATAACCCCTTTTGAGAATCCCGATGTGCCCGATGTGTAGTTGATAAGTGCTAGATCATTGGGGCTGTCCTTGTGGTAGCTTATATCGGATGGCTTTAACCCATTGGGATACTTATCGTTGAAAAGCTCGTGCACCTTGTCGCGGATTTCCTTTACGGAGAAAGGGGTATTCTCGTGGAGAATAGAGAAATCGGTTAGCGAGATAATGCATTTAACACCACGCATGCGCTTCTCGTTAAGGTTCTCCCAAATGGGCTCTCCTGTAAAGAGTACGCGGGCATCGGAATGGTTTACAATGTGATGCACATTGTCGGGCTTAAAGTCGTGCAGTATGGGAACCAAAACTGCGCCGTAGCTAACAGTAGCCATAAATGCCACAGCCCATGTAGATGAGTTGCGCCCAATAAGCGCTATTTTATCACCCTTTTGAATGCCTGTCTTCTCAAAGATGATGTGAATCTTTTCGATTTTTCTTGCCACGTCGCTATAGCTAAGCGTAGCACCCTTATAATCGGTAAAAGCGGGCAGGTCCCAATTCTGCTTTATGCTTTCCTCAAATAAGCTAACAAAGCTTTTATCCACCATAAAATGTAATATCAAACAAAAAACAGCAGCATCGCTTGGGTTAATATTCAGTAATACAGTAAAATAACCCTTGCGTGATGCTTATAAAAAGAGAAAAACATGCAAATCTAATAAAAATTTAATAGATGATTTTTTTGAGAGATAAGGGTATAGAAATACACTATACACTAAAGTGCAATGTATTGATGTTCAGTATTTATACTGTGATGTTGTGGCTCTAAAACTTATGGCGTTTTAGCTTGGGTAGTGCTAAATAATGCCATCGGTTATCCTGTTAATCCAGCGATACATTGTGGTACCAAGAGCGTAGCCTGCAATATTGGCAATGGCATCGCCTAGCTCTGCGCTGCGGCTTGTGAAAATAAGGTACTGCATTGCCTCAATAAGCAATCCGTAGCCAATGGCAATAATGGCAATAGTGATATGATTCTTGGGCTCAAGGCTTTTCTTGTGGGCTTTGTGCGTAACGCCCGAGTAAAGAAGTAGTGCAAAAACAAAGTAAAGTACTAGGTGTATAAACTTATCTAAATGTGGAATATTGAGAAATCCTAACGAAGGAACATCGTCGCTAGGCATGCCGCAAAGAACAAGGATAATTGTAGCCCAAGCAAACGATTTCCAATATCTATTTATAAACGATGCGTTTTCCATTTGTAATTCTATGTTTTAGTAAAAGTACAAAAATGATTCTGCGTATCAGCTGTTTTGCTGCAGCTTCCTTTTTCTTTTAAGGTATTGATGAACAATAATTACAACAACTCCTCCTATTGCAAGTCCAACTAAGTTGAATGCTAGGTCTTTAGGGTTAAAGCTGCGCTTAGGAACCATTAGCTGGATGTACTCTGTAGCAATGGCAAGTGCTACCGACAGCACAAAGAGGAGCGAAAAGAGTAAGCGCTTTCTACCAAAATCAGACGATATAAATGCAAACACAGGAAAAAGCGCATAGGCAATGGAGTGCATTGGATAGTCTATTCGCAAAGCACTTTGGCCAATATTAACGCTCTGTATCCCTGCGCACGATAGCGAAGAAACAACAAGAACGGCTATAAACCAAAACCAGAAAAGTAGCCTATGCCAGCTAATCCTCATAAGCAAATTGTGTTTGGGGTAAATATAGTAATTTAGGAATGGTTAGCAGGTATTGTAAGCTACTCCTTGTGCAAAATCATAATTAAAATTTGTGCTGCACTATTACCTTTTCTTCGGTTCTTACGCAGATAAATGGGGTCTTGCGTGTTTTGGATTTGCAGCCCAACAGGGGCTTAACATATTGGTACATAGGCAAAAGAATCTTTTATGCTTTGGCTTCAATCCTTTAACTTAAATTAGTAACTTTGCTAACCGAAATAAACTAGCCATGAATTTACCAGAGAAACGGATTGTTGACTTCTTTCAGGAGCATCATGTACTTACCTTAGCTACTAGTTTTGAGGAAGAACCTTGGTGTGCTAACTGCTTTTACGTTTATATGCCGGAAGAGAACAGCCTGGTATTTACCTCGGATATGGATACGCGCCACATTCAACAGGCAAGCCATAACATATTTGTAGCAGGTAGTGTGGTTCTGGAAACCAGCATTGTAGGGAAAATTCAGGGCATTCAGTTTCAGGGTATCATTAGTCAGGCAACTGGCGATTTGCACACAAAGGCCGAGCGTGCATACCTAAAACGATTTCCTATAGCTATGCTAATGGAAACAACGCTTTGGGTTGTAGATTTAACCTACATTAAAATGACCGATAATAGGCTGGGCTTTGGCAAAAAGTTAATTTGGAAGAAAGATCTTCTTTTTCACCCAGCAGCTAAATAACCCAATGGTTTTGTTGTAGAACAAAATCATTACAAAAAGGGTTTATTGCCCTAAAGCTTTACCCTATGAATCTAGTTACAGGAGGAACCGGTTTTACCGGGGCGCATATAATTTACCAGTTAGCAATAGACAGTAAACCCGTTAGGGCAATCTACCGCGCGGGTTCCGATAGGGATTTCGTGAAAAGGGTTTTCTCCCTATACACGGCCGATTACAACCATTACTTCAATAGCATAGAGTGGGTTGAGGCAGATATGCTTCACTACGACTCCATTAAGGAGGCAATGCAGGGGGTAGAGGCCGTTTTTCATGCAAGCGCTGTGGTTTCCTTCGATCCTAGGAGGGCGAAAGAAATTATCGACATTAATGTTCATGGAACGGCCAATCTTGTTGATGCGGCCATTGAGTGCGGTGTAAAACGCTTTTGCCATGTGAGCTCCATAGCTGCTCTTGGCGATGCCAATGAGGATGGATTTGTTACCGAGAAATCGACTTGGGTTAAAAGCAAAGGCAAATCGGCCTATTCCATTAGCAAGTTCCGGTCCGAAATGGAGGTTTGGCGAGGTGCCAACCTGGGGCTAAATGTGGTAATTGTTAATCCTGGGGTGATTCTTGGTCCTGCTCGCTGGGAGAGCGGTAGCGGCCAGTACTTTGATAGAATAGCCAAAGGGCTCCCATTCTATACCGATGGTGTTACAGGTTATGTTGATGTTAGGGATGTGGCAAAAGTGCTGGTTGAGCTCTCGCAGCACGACGATTGTACAAACCAGCGTTATATTCTTTGTTCCGACAACCTCTCTTTTGGCAAAGTATTTACCATGATTGCCAATGCACTTGGGAAGCGTAAGCCCTTTATTGGCGTTAAGCCATGGATGGTTTCTCTTATAGTACCCTTTGTTTGGTTGCTTGGTAAGCTCTCTAAAAATAGTGATGGGCTTTCTACCAGTAGCTTGCGCTCTGGTTTTGAGAAAACCTACTACAGCTCCGACAAGGTGAGGCAGGCGCTAGGCTTTCATTTTATACCTATTGCAGAAACCATTGCGTTTACAGCAAGTGTGTACCTAAACGAAAAGGAATTAAGGGGTTAGCCCTTGCACATATAAGCTACGGTTACGCCTACCTTTTAATTAATCGTCCTGTTGATGTTGTGGTATAGGTAACTGCTGGATTTCCGGCGTAGTAAACATCACCGCTGGATTCTATGCTAACCGTAAGATTATCCTGAACGTTTACGTAGATATCATCAATGCTTCGCTGACCTATAAAGCATTGGTTAATAACCATATTTTGCGCCTCAATTCGCGATGAGCCCCATCCGTACAGTACCGCTGTTTTGGCTTTACCACGTAGCTTGTAAAGGCCAAAATTCTCCGACGAAACGTCTATTTGTAGCGTCTCAACATCTAGTTCAACATCCAGCTCGGTGTATTTTTCCCAATCAATAAGGTAAAACCGTGTTCCTGTAAACAACCCTTGGGTTTTAATCAACACGGGCTTGTGAATAGTAAAGCTTGGAAGAGATTTTAAGTGCAGCTCAACCTTTACCTTCTCATAGCTTCTTGTCCAGTTAAATGTAATGGAGTGTGTAAGGTAAAGCGCATTTCCATTGCTACTCAGCTTAACCTCGGGTTGTAGGTTCTTGCCACAGGTTACAAGGGCATAGTTCTCGGTATCCTGTACAAGGGTTACTTCAAACATGCTTTTAATGGTTACTTCGGTTATGCTTTCGCTTAGCTCAACCCTTTGCGTAACGGTTTTTCCTGCACTAAAAAAGCCCTCCTTTTCGCAGCTTACAAATAGAATGAGCAATGCTATAAGAATTATGTTCCCTAGCCTATTCATGTATTCTCCTCCTTTTAAGTAGATTATCGGCATTTAATCTGTATCCAATGCCAAACTCAATAAAATCGGCTTTTGCAACCCAGTGTGACTTAATGGCCATTGAAACAAGTAGCTTGTTGTACATGCAGTACCTTAGCATTAGCTTATTTACAACCTTCCCGTATGGCGAGAAGCTGTGATGGAGGTAAAAACCCGGTTGGAAAAGAAAGGAGAGTCGTCCCATTCGCATCTCGTACGAAAGGTTAAGGGCTGCGCTAAAACGGTCGCTACTTGTGAACGTGGTATCGCCATCAAGCTTGAACTCTTCCTCAATGGACTGGTCGGTATAACCCGATAGAACAATACCAAGCCATCCTGTATTGCTAACGCGTTGGGAGTACTCAAGAGTGATTCCGTAAACGGGGAATAGGTACTCCTTAAATCGGGATATATCCTTCCAGCCCATAATACCAGCAATGCTAAGGTTAGCTCTACTGGTATCGGTAAGTGAAGCAGGAGCGCTTCTTATTATTGAGCTGTGCGGAGTAAGTGAGTGCTGTATCCCTATGCCACTTGTAATTAGGTTAAAACCCTTGTTTGGCTCATGTGTGCTTCCATTTGATGCGTGCATAAAACCTACAGCTAGCCTTATGGTTGTTTTTGGGGTTAACTGGTAATATCCAGTTAAGTCATACTGTACAAAAACGTTAATGGGGGAGCCAATGGCAATGTTGTTTCTATTGCTTTTTAAGTCGAATTGCTTCGACATGTAGGCTGGGCCAAAGGCAATTCTATTGCCAATGTTTAGCCTGTTGCTTAGGCTTAGGTACTTTCTGTCAACGTAAAAGTAAAGTACGTTCATGTTTCCGTAAATCTCATCGTTGCCAAGGCCAGAGCGAAGAAAGCCAATGCCAATTTGTGGGTAGTTATAGCTTTTGTGCCAAGCTTTTGTTCCTGTGGTGTTTAGCCCAACGTTTAGCTGAAAGCCATCGGCGTGTTCGTTCACAAAGTACCCCATGTAGTCGTGGTGCGGTATAACAAATCCATACCTAGGCTCAAAGCCCAACGAAAGGCGACTCTTTACAGACTCATCCTGTGCAGCTGCGCTGCTTAAAATGGCGAATAGGGTAAAAGGAACTAATAATTTTTTAAGATGATTCATTTTCTTGATTCGATGTTTTATTGTAGGCTTTACCCACAATGCTTTGCTCTGGGTCCAATATCAACCCAATTTATTTACAAAGATGCTTATGAAAATTGCTTCGGGAAATTTTTCGTGGATTTTTATTGAGGGAAGCAGCTAAAGTTTATATCGTACTATTAGTTCAAGTGCCTGATTGTATTGACCTTGATTAAGCCTGTAGCTAATATTTCCTGTATGCGGGCGAATGGGCAGTATGGAGTACGAAAATACAGCTCCAAAAATCCAGCGATTGTTGTATTGGTAATCGAAGCCAGCCAAAAAGGCAAATTCTGCTTTTCTAAACTGGCGGGTATCCTCAGCAGGGAATTCTCCCACTTCGTTTTCCTCCTTTACTTTAGCAAGATAACCACCCGATAGGCCGATGAAAGGAGAGGCACCATTTCTAAATCGGTAGCCAACCAGCAAAGGAACTTCAACGTAGTGTAGGCGTAGCCTGTAAAAGTTGGTTGTTATACCATCAATTTCGTTCTTTGCGTAGCTTCCTTTTTGGATGTAGCGTATTTCCGATCTCAAGTATAGCTTTGTGGAGGTAACCCGCTCAACCCAAATTCCGGCAATAGGACCAGCTTTGTCAAAACCACCATGACCATCGCCATCTACTTGAGTAGCCGCAACACCTAGGGAAAGCCCGCCCTCAAAGGTTTGAGCACAAACGGTGCTAAGTGTTGTTACAAGTGCGCATAAGCAAATTAGTGCTGCTTTCATATTCTATTTGTAATTGGATGCTACTATAGTTTTACATCAAGCATGTTAAGCATTTTTGGAACTCCCGTTGATGCGGGTTCCTTAATAACTGTCACCTTTCTGCCATAGGGTATACTAACCTCGTTGGGATCGATTAAAAAAACAGGGATGTCGCGGGGTGCATAATTTACTAATCCAGCAGCAGGGTAAACGTTTAGCGATGTTCCTATTACCGCAAAAATATGGGCTTGGGCTACAATTTCGGCAGCAGTAGGAATTTCAGGCACCTCCTCGCCAAACCAAACTATGTGCGGACGGAGCTGAGACCCTTTTTCGCATGTGTCGCCCATTTTTAGCTCCCATCCATCTAGGGTATAAATCAGGCTGGGATCAATGCTGGAGCGTACCTTTTTTAGCTCTCCGTGCAAGTGGAGTACGCTAGAGCTTCCAGCACGTTCGTGCAGATCGTCAACGTTTTGTGTTATAATGTGTACATCAAAGTGCTCTTGGGCAAGAGCAAGGGCTTTGTGGCCGTTATTGGGTGTTACTTGGTATAGCTGCTTGCGCCGTTCATTATAAAATTTTTGAACCAGTTCTGGATTTCGATGCCAAGCTTCGGGGCTAGCCACCTCCATTACATCATACTCCTCCCAAAGACCACCCATATCTCTAAAAGTGCGTATGCCACTTTCAGCGCTTATACCAGCTCCTGTTAGTACCACAAGTTTTTTCATATCCTAAATGCGTTTCTTGTTAGTGCACAAGCCCATTTGCTTTTGCTATGGATTTAGGCCTAAAATTACAACTATTTGACTTCAAACCTACTCTAAGTGTTTTTGTGTTGATGTTTGCTGCGCCTTAAAATGCTTTGAGTGCTAAATGTGTTTAACTTTTCTTTGAAATCGATTTCTGGTTAAAAAACACAAACTAAAACCGTTAAACTATTAACAGGTATTAAGTCAAATATTATAATTTTGCACAAATTATTACACGTAAACACGTCACGTTTTCAGAGTAGAAATCAACGAATAATAGCAGCAAGATGAAGAAAATTCTAGTTGTAGGCGCAGGTGGACAAATTGGGTCTGAATTGGTTCCTTACCTAAGAGGAATTTATGGCGAGAGCAACGTAGTTGCTACCGATATTAACTGTAACTCATGTACAAAACTTGCCGAAGGCGGTCCTTTTGAGGAGCTTGATGCTCTGGATGGCAAGAAGTATGCAGAGATTGTTAAGAAGTATAACATTGATGCGATCTACAATCTTGTTGCACTTTTATCGGCAACTGGAGAAAAGAATCCTCAGCTTGCATGGAGAATTAACATGGGAGCTCTTATGAACTCCTTGGAGATAGCTAGAGAAAACAGCTGCTCTGTTTTTACTCCTAGCTCTATTGGGGCGTTTGGCCCTAGCACTCCTGCCGACAACACCCCTCAGGATACCGTTATGCGTCCTAGCACCATTTATGGTGTATGCAAGGTAACAGGCGAAATGCTTAGCGATTACTATTATACACGTTTTGGTGTTGATACCCGTAGCGTGCGCTTCCCTGGTATTATATCTAATGTTACGCTTCCTGGTGGTGGCACTACCGATTATGCGGTTGAAATATACTACGCAGCAATTAAGGACAAAAAGTTTACTTGTCCTCTTCCACAAGGAACTTACCTGGATATGATGTATATGCCCGATGCTCTTCAGGCTGCAGTTAAGCTAATGGAAGCCGATCCTTCTCGCCTAAAGCACCGCAATAGCTTTAATGTTACAGCAATGAGCTTTGATCCTGAGAAGATTTTTGCTGCCATTAAGAGGCGTATCCCTGAGTTCACCATGAACTACGATGTGGAGCCTGTAAAGAAAGCCATTGCCGATAGCTGGCCAAACTATATGGACGACAGCTGTGCTCGCGAGGAGTGGGATTGGAATCCACAGTGGAACCTAGAGACCATGACCGACGATATGTTAAAGGTAATTGGCGAGAAGCACGCAAAAGGACTTATCTAGCAATAAGTGTCCAATAAAAAAGAACCCTCAGCTTTTGCTGGGGGTTCTCTTTTTATATCCAAGTGCTTACTTTACTTAGTAAGCAAAAAATCAACCATCGACTTTAGGTTCTCAATCTCTTGATGCTGTTTTTCCAAAAGGGCAATATGCTCATCTAGCTCTTTTCTGTACTCTTTTTCAAGAACCGAAACAACACGTTTATCTGGATGAGAGCCTGCTTCGGCAAGTTCTGCTTTCTCAATCTCCTCAATATGATCTAGGAACATTGCCCCATCCCCTTCGCATAGCCAAATGGGGTTTACCTTAAAATGGGTAATTAAACCCTTTAAAAAGGATGAGGAGAAACCTGCTTTGCCGCGCTCAATATCGGAGTAGGAGCCTTGCTTTAGCTCCAACAGGGTTGCCATTTGCTGTTGGGTTAGCTCTAGCTTTACCCTAAGGGCTTTTAACCGTTTGTGCTGCTCCATATAGAATGCGTTTTGCTGTGCCGTTAACAAGTAATACGTTTAGCTTTTGACTTTGTTCTTAGTTAGAGCCATAAAAACAAAGGCAACACCAACAAGCACAAAGGGAATGCTTAGCCATTGCCCCATGTTCAATGCCATGCCGCTCTCAAAATCAACTTGATTCTCTTTTATAAATTCAATTACAAAACGTGCGCTAAACACAAAAATTAGGAATAGGCCAAATAGCAATCCATTGGGTACTAGTCCTTTTTTTCTAATGTATGTTAGGTGCAGTATTCCGTAAGTAACAAGGTATGCAAGCGCTTCGTAAAGTTGAGTTGGGTGTTTAGCAACAATCTCTCCGTTTCGTTCAAATATAAATCCCCATGGAAGGGTTGTTTCAATGCCATAAATCTCGGAGTTCATAAGGTTTCCAAGCCTAATTAGAACACCTGCCAGTGCAACGGGAATTACAATGCGGTCCAACACGTAAAGCATGGGCTTCTTGTGCTTTTTGGCAAACAGGTAAATTGCTACAATAATACCGACTGCTGCACCATGGCTAGCCAATCCTCCCCGCCAAACCTTTAGAATCTCAATTGGGTTACTTAGGTAGTACGATGGTTCATAAAACAGGCAATGTCCCAACCTTGCTCCAAGAATTGTTCCTATTGCAGTGTAAATGGTTAGGGAATCCAGAAATCCCTCGGGGAGCTTCTCTCTCTTTACAAACCGCTCAAAAATGTAGTAACCACCAATAAATGATAGGGCCCAAAGTAGTCCGTAGTACCTAACAGCCACAGGGCCAATTCTAAATATCTCGGGATCAATATCCCATGTAATTGAGGCTAATGTTATCATGAGTAAATAGTTAGTGTCCTTGTAAGTTTTGTAAAGGTATAATTTTTTGCTAAGGATAATTACCTAAATTCTGCTTGTACGTATATGTTCGGTGTTTAAGTTTCTTTTACGCGCATTGGCTCTATGCAGTTCTAAAACTTAGCTTTTGCTTAACACTTAAGTGTTACATTTGTTGTTAATATTAGCTGTTTCCAACAGAATGTACACCCTGTTTTATAATTGCGTATTACATTAAATGCCAGGGATATATTATCATATAATGATTAGCCTATGAATGTGTCTTCTCCTCGCGATATGAGTATCTATATCTCCATAATTGCATCGGTAATAGCAGGTGTAACCATGGTTGTAACCATAGGGTTTACTGGTTACTATGCACTTGCTGTAATAGCAGCAATACTTTTTATTTTTATCGTAGTGTACATCGTAAGTTACTACCTGTTAAGCTCTTTTATTTTTGAAAAGATAAATCCCATATATAAGACCATTCACAACCTAAACATTTCGGATAATGAGCTTAAGCGTGAGCTTGAGGAAAAGGATCTTATTAGCGAGGTAAACAAAGAGGTGCTTCACTGGGCTACATCCAAATCGCGTGAGATTGATAAACTTAAGGAGATGGAGCGATACCGTAAGGAGTTTCTGGGTAATGTATCGCATGAGCTAAAGACCCCAATTTTTAACATTCAGGGTTATGTGCTCACTCTACTTGATGGGGGATTAGACGATCCCTCAATAAACAAGCAGTACCTTGAGAAAGCAGAGAAGAGCATCGATAGGATGATCTCCATTGTTGAGGATTTGGAGGCAATATCTAGGCTCGAGGCTGGTGAGATGCGGCTTGATATGGATAGGTTTAACATTGTGACTTTAGTAGATGAAGTTTTTGATGTTCATGAGATTCGCGCTAAGTCTAAGGGTATAACGCTATGTTTCGATAAGGAGTACGACAAGCCTGTTTGGGTATATGCCGACAAAAAAAGGATATACCAAGTGCTTGCCAACTTGGTGGTGAACTCCATTAACTATGGTAAGCAAAACGGGAAAACGGTTGTTTCCTTCTCCGATATGCACGAGCGTATTTTGGTTGAGGTGAACGACGATGGTGTGGGTATCGACAAAAAGGACATACCCCGAATTTTTGAGCGCTTTTATAGGGTTGATAAAAGCCGTTCGCGCGAGCAGGGAGGAACGGGCTTGGGACTAGCTATTGTGAAGCATGTTATTGAGGCGCACAAGCAAACCATAAATGTGCGCAGCAGTGTAAATGAAGGAACTTCCTTTGTTTTTACTTTGGCAAAAGCCTTATCCGATAAAGGGAAAAAAGCATAGCGCAATACCTTTGCACTAGTCCTTTACAAAATTTGGGTTTATGCAGCTGTAAATAAGAAAATCCCAAAGTTTGCCATCCTTTACAACACCCTTTTTTAGCGTTGCCTCTAGCTCAAAGCCATTCTTTACAAGCACCTTTGTCGAAGCTGGATTTGACTCAAACACCTCTGCATACAGCTTATACAGGTTGTGCCGCTTAAAGGCTAGCTCTTTTAGCGCAGCAACGGTTCGGGTTGCAATGCCCCGATGCCAGAATGGTTCACCAAGCCAGTAACCAATTTCGGCTGTATGTGCAAATACATCGTCACGCTTATGAATGCCTGCAATTCCAACAGCTTCGCCATTAAGTTCTATGGCAAAGGTGGTGAGAGGTTCTGTTTTGGATATCAGACCAATGAACGATACCGCATCGGCTTCGGTGTATGGATGTGGAAAAATATCGCGTAGGGTAAGCCAAACATTTCTATTATTCGCATACTTAGCAATACTTTTAGCATCCGATAGTCGGAGCGGGCGTAGTGTTTCCATTTGCGTGGTATTTAGCTGTAAATTATTTGGCGGTTAGTTTTTTCCTCCGCTTTCTTGTTTCTTATTTTGTTGCTCTTTGTTAGGTTAACCTGATACGTGGTTTTAACAATCCAGTTCCCTTTGCTATCGTACTCGTACTCGTAGTAGTAAGCCTGATTAATTTTTTCGTTGCCATCAAGCGAGTCTAGCATTATATCGCCGTTGGAATAGTATTCCCGCTTTAGGGAGCTATGCGTAAAGGGCTTCCCCTTATCAAGCGGAATGTTTGTTATGCCGCTTAGCTGGTTATTAATTTTGTAAACCATAATCTTAACCAGATTGTTTGCCGGTAAGTAGTAAATTTTTTCGGTTGCAATATGAGCGCCCCGGTTGTTGAACACTTCTACATATATGGGGCTTCCCTTTTCGTCGCACTTAACATTACCGCTTACTTCAACCTCGTCTCCCTTAATTACCTTTATAGTTTGAAGGAATGTGGTTGTATCGTTGTAGGTAAACTCTATGCGCTCATTTTTCCATCCAAGTATATTTACAAATTGCTTGGTGATAATGAGCAGCGGCCTATTTTGGCCATCGTACTCCCAGGTGCGGGATAGGTTTGCTCCACTTGCTTTACCCTTCGATTCTTCTGAAACAATGTACTGCGCTCCGTTGTACTTTTTCTCCACCGTAAAGGGCTGCCCAGCAACATCATTAATCATGAGCTCGTGATTCTCTATAACGGCCTTCACCCTTCCCCCTCTAAAGGGTTCTGGTTGTACATTAAGGTAGTGGGTAATAACAGCCTGGCCATTTGCACTCATACACGATGCTAATGCCAAGACAATTATAATTACTGCTCTGTTGAACATTTTAAAATGAGTTTTACCCTGTTTTGCGCCGACCAACAAAGTGGCGAATGCCTTTATATTGGTGACAAAAACGGGTTTTGGTTAGGCTAACAACACATTTTAGCTGTAAGTACAAAGATATTAAATGACAAGTTACAAAAAACTAATAGGAGCTTTTATTGAGCAATGTTGTAGCCAATTGTGTTGTTATGTATTGCTGGTATTACTATTATTTTGTAAAGAGTCTTGGTTTGCGTCTTTATCCAAGTTAACTTTGTTTTGTATGCTGGCATTTTTATTCTTGCTGATATACAGTAGTGTACACAACCAAAAACAAAGAAATCATGATAAGAAAGCTGCGAATACTTCTATTGTTTGCAACAGTATCGGTTTTTACTGCTTGCGATGAGGACGGAGGAATTAACTTCTTTACTCTCGATCAGGACATTGCGTTTGGAAAGCAAATGGACTCCGTAATTCTGGCTAACCCATCGGAATACAGTATTCTAAGTGAAGCTCAGTATCAGGCATCCTACGAGCATATTAACAGGATAATGAATGCGGTTCTTGCTTCGGACGATTTAAAGTACAAGGATAGATTCCCTTGGCAGGTTAGAATTATTCATAACGATGAAGTTTTAAATGCTTTTGCAGCCCCTGGTGGCTATTTGTACTTTTATACAGGGCTAATAAAGTATTTGGATAACGAGGCGCAGCTGGCTGGTGTTATGGCACATGAAATTGCCCATGCCGATAAGCGCCACTCAACAGAAACAATGACCAAGATGTATGGCTTTAGCACGTTGCTACAAATAGTATTAGGACAAAACCCAAGCGCTCTTGAGCAAATACTATCGGAACTTGCACTGGGAGCCACCAACCTAAAGTTTAGTCGTAATCATGAGTATGAGGCCGATGAGTTTGCCGTTAGGTATTTGTACGATACTACCTACGACCCCAAAGGTGTTGCTGGCTTTTTCGAGAAGCTTATGGACGAAGGTCAGCGCCCTAAGATACCTGAGTTTTTGAGCACACACCCAGACCCAGGTAATAGAGTTGAGGCTATTAACAAGGTTTGGATTTCCTTGGGTTCAAAGCAAGGGGAAGTGTATTCCGATCGCTATATGCAGTTTAAGAATACCCTGCCTTAGGCAATTCCTTTCCTTGTATTTTTGGGAAGTAACCTAACTGGCCTCGTAATTAGTTTGATTTGGCTATTTTTTTGTTTCCCCAAAATCGTTTAACATTTTGTAGTTAAATATGTACCTTTATCAGCCATTTTTAATAAATTGGCACCTTCAAACCTAAGAACCATATAACTCCATATCAAAATGAAAACATCACGGTTTAAAGTCGTAAAATCAACCACACTAGCACTAACATTTGCATCAGCAATGCTTTTGACAAACTGTGGTGGCAATAATCAGCAAGTTCAGGAGAACGAGAGCGATACAACTCCAAAAGAGGAGGCCTTTAAGAGTGTAACCAAGTACCCAATTCCTACTGCGTTTGAGGTTACTAAGCTTCTTAATAAAGCTGGTGCTAGCTATATTCTTAGCCTAAGTAACCCAGTTGAGAGCGTTGATAAGTATTTTACAGAGAAGAGCAAAGCGGTAAACCTAGGTATCTATGGTGCCGACCTTAGCTACGCATCAACCTACCAAATGAAGCAGGAAACCATGAACTACCTAAAGGTTTCTAAAAAGTTAATAGATGAGCTTCAGATCTCTACCGCTTTCAATACCGATTTTGCTAGCCGTGTTGAGGCAAACATTGACAATAAGGATTCGCTTATTAACATAATCTCTGATTCGTTCTACGATACTTACGAGTACCTTAGTAACAATGGCAAGGATAACCTTTCCCTAATGGTTATGACCGGTAGCTGGGTTGAGGGTCTTTACATCACCAGCCAAATTGGTATTATCAGCAAGAACAACACTGATATTGTTAAGATTATTGCCAACCAAAAAGAGCCTCTTAGCAAACTTGTTGAGATGATGAAGCCAAATGCTCAAGATGCTGCTATTGCAGAGCTTCTTGCATCGCTTCAACCATTGGTTGATATTTTTGCTGAGATTAGTGGTGACACCCTAACCCCAGAGCAATTCGAGAAGGTATCACAAGCTGTTTCTCAAGTTCGCGAAGGCCTAATCTAAACGCCTTCCCGGATATTTAGCATAAGGAACCGTCCACAAGAGCAATCGAAGAGCATTTAAGTCCTGCTCAAATTTTAAACCGATTGTTTTTGTGGGCGGTTTCGTTTTTTGTACTTTAGACCGCAGCAATAACCCCGCCATATGAGCGAATCAATTCTTAACGCACTTATTCAGCTGTTTGCCCTTACCGCCACCACATCAAAGGTTACGGCTAAGGGACGAAAAATTGTGGACGCATTTCTCCGTCAGCACCTTAGCCGCAGGCTTATAGATGAGTATGTAGATCTCTTTGACTCGTACCTGAGCTTTTACAAGCGCGATATGCCAGAGATAAATGAGCATACAGAGGCTAATTACGGGGTGCTTATCGATTACGTAGATAAGGTGTGTATCCAAATTAGAAAAGGGCTGCAACAGGCTGATAGAATTCTGGTTTTCATTCGCATGCTCGAGTACGTGTGTCAGGACGATAAGGTAACAGAAGTTGAGCGCGAGATTGTTGATACCGTTGCATCATGTTTTAGCATAGATCCCAAAGAAGCTCATAATTTAAAGAGTTTCCTTTTTAGAAATGACTTTGTTGAAATTGATACCAAGAGCCTCCTGCTAATAGAGGATCAGCCTCGAATGCAGGAAGAGATGCTTGAAGGGCTGTGGGTGGAGCAACACCGCTCAAGTTGGGAAGATGACTCTAACATTATCCATAATGAGAAAATTGGCGGAAGATTAGGGTTTCTTCTCCTACCATCTATAGGTGCATATGTATTAAGGTATTTCGGTAAATCGGAGCTATACTTAGACGGGAAAATTATAATCCCAGGTAAGGCCTATATCTTTGAAGTGGGAAGTATTGTGCGGGGTGCCGAAGTTGAACCTATATATTTTGGCGACGTATCTAAAGAGTTGAACCGATTCAAGGCACAGCAACGGATAGTTTTTACTGCCGATAACCTAGAGTTTAGCTTTCGCAATAGCAGTAACGGAATAAAGAACTTTTCGTTCTCAGAGGAGTCGGGTCAGCTAATAGGAATTATGGGGGGAAGTGGGGTTGGTAAATCAACACTACTAAACCTTTTAACAGGAAAGTCTAAGCCCAAAAAGGGAACCGTTACCGTTAATGGGTATAACATTCACACCGATAAGCGTGCTACAGAGGGCATTATTGGCTACGTGCCGCAAGATGATCTTCTTTTTGAGGATTTAACCGTTTATCAGAACCTCTACTATAACGCTAAGCTTTGCTTTAGCAACTTTACCGAGTTCAAGATTAGGCAAACGGTAAAGCGGGTTCTCGATAACCTAGATCTTTGGGAGATTCGCGACTTAAAAGTTGGTTCTCCTCTCAATAAGATGATTTCTGGGGGGCAACGCAAACGACTAAATATTGGCCTAGAACTTCTTCGGGAACCAGGAATTCTTTTTGTTGATGAGCCCACAAGTGGACTTTCGTCCAGCGACTCCCTTATGGTTATGCGGCTTCTAAAGCAGCAGGCCGAGAATGGACGATTGGTTATTGTGAATATTCATCAGCCATCATCCAAAATTTTTAAGCTTTTCGATAAGCTTTGGGTTCTTGACAAGGGTGGATATCCTATTTATGCTGGTCATCCAGTTGATGCTATTGTTTACTTTAAAACAATGAGCACTCAGGTTAATGCATCGGAAAGTGGCTGTTCCCAATGCGGGAGCATTAATCCCGAGCAGGTGCTGGAGATTGTAGAAGCTCGTGTAGTTGATGAGCAGGGAAAGCTAACGGCCGAACGACTTAAAAAGCCATGGGAGTGGAATAGGCTATACCAACAGCACATCCAGAGTAAGGTTGGGCCAAAAGAGCATAAGGGAATTCTTCCCAAAAACTTTTTTAATATCCCAAACGTAGAGGTTCAGTTCAAGATTTTTACCATCAGAAATTTCCTTTCTAAAATTGCGAACAAGCAGTACGTTTTCATCAACCTAATGGAGGCACCAGTTCTAGCGTTTATACTTGCATTTTTTACCAAGTACATTCCGGGTAACGAGTACCTTTTTAGCGAGAATAAAAACCTTCCGGCATTCCTTTTTATGAGCATCGTTGTGTCCCTTTTTATGGGACTGATGGGTAGTGCCGAGGAGATAATAAACGACCGAAAAATACTTGAAAGGGAATCTTTTCTTAACCTTAGCCGGTTTAGCTACCTCAATGCAAAGGTGTTCTACCTGTTCCTTTTATCGGGTCTACAAATGCTGATGTTTGTATTAATTGGCAACTATATACTAGAAATAGAGGGAATGACTATTAGCTTTTGGTTAATACTATTCACTGTCTCTTGCTTTGCAAACATGATAGGTCTAAATATTAGCTCGGGTTTAAACTCCGTTGTTGCTATATACATTGTTATTCCTTTTATTCTTGTGCCACAAATACTATTAAGCGGTACAATTGTACAGTTCGATAATTTGCACCCATCGCTAACCAAAAAAGTTTATACCCCATTTGTTGGAGACTTAATGGCCTCCCGATGGGCATATGAGGCGCTTGCTGTAGAGGCATTTAAGAACAATAACTTTGAAAAGCACTTCTACCATCAGGAGCAAAAGATGAGTCAGGCTCACTTTAAAATCTCTTTTCTAATACCGCGACTGCAAAGTAAACTGGAGGAGTGCGTAAGGCTTTTCAACCGAGAAGAGCAGGCAAACCCTAGGATGGAGAGAAATCTTGCCGTTGTACGGAACGAGTTAATTAGGATGCAGCAAGAATCACAACAACCGCCATTTGAGTATTTATCGCAGCTAAACCCCAACGATTTTCTTCCCAATATTGCCGATGAGGCCAATGGGTACCTAATCTTCTTAAAGCTGCACTATTCGGAGCAGAGCAATAAGGCTAGCCATAGTAAGGATAGCATTTATCAACACCTAGTTGATAGTTTAGGTGGGGATAAGGTTTTTGATTTAAAGCAGAAAAATCATAATAAAGCCCTTGCCGATTGGGTTCAGAACACCAACGAGATTAGCAAAATGCTAGAAACGGATGGGCAAATTGTGCAAAAATTCGATCCAATTTTTATGTACCCTAATCATCCGTGGGGACGTGCTCAGTTTTACGCACCAGTAAAATACTTTAACGGACAGTACGTGGATACACTTTGGTTTAACCTTGCTGTAATTTGGCTAGGATCACTTGCTCTGTTTGTTGCACTACAAATAGATCTGTTAAGGAAGGGGATAAACTACTTTGAGTCTTTAAGGTTATATAGAAAAGCCCTTAAATCGGAGAAAACAGAAGGAATACCCCAAAATTAGACAGTTCCAGTACTGGATAGAATAGCTGTAATCTCACCTTTCTTCTGGTTTATGGAGATAGAAAAGGCCTTAGTTTCTATCTCTAACTTTGTGTAACAAGCCAAAGCAACGTTAAGTAATTTGATAGAATGTTTGGTATCCTCATTTTTTAGGAGTGCTACTGAATCCACAAGAGAATCGGCAAAATGTTCAAAAAGCGTTGGGTTCTCCTTTAGCTTGCTCCAGGCCTCGTTTGCAGCTACATTGGGAGGTTGACTTAGCAGTGTGGTTAGATCAAGTCCAAGTTCGGTTAGTGCAGTAGTTACTACAAAAAGAACCTCTTGAGAGTTCTGGCGTAGGTCGTTTCCAAGTAGTTTGGATATAAGCAGCGCGAGCACTTGCCCCAACCTGTCAATTTCCCTTTTTAAATAATCTTCCTGCATCAAATTAGGGGTTCACTTGTTACCTTTCTATTCATGAATAGGGATACAAAGAAAAGGCCAATAGCAATTATAAGTAGAGTCTGCGATTCATGGGAAACCGTAGCAAAAATTAACCCCTCCTCCTGCGATATACCGTATAGACCTAATCCCAGTGCTGTTGCAATATGAAATGCCCCAAACCCGCCCTGTACAGGAATAAGCATGCCAACAGAGCCAGCAACCAGAAGAAAAAGCGCATCGGCTGTCCCTAAGCCACTTGTTGCAGGAATAGAGAAAAGAAGTAGGTATGTCATTAACCAGTAGCAGAACCATAATAGAAGGGTATAGACTACAAAGAGCCATTTTAAGTTCATCTGTCCTATGGCTTTTAGCCCATTGGCAAGCCCCTTTAATATGCTACGCATTCTATCCTTTGCTTTTCCTCCAAGAAAACGAGAAATAAAAAAGTAGGCCAAAAGAATGGTTGCTAGGGTTACACCCAATATGGCAAGTATGTTTGTTTCGGATGTTTCCTGTATTCTGTTTTTTATGGGCGAAAGCAGGTTGGTTATAATGAATTTGCCAAAGAAGTTGAATTTTAAAAGAATTGTAACAAGGGTTATAGCTACAAGCATAATTAGATCCGATACTCTCTCTACTATTACGGTTCCCAGTAGCGATTCAAAGGGAAGATTCTCTCTTTTATTAAGAACACCGCATCGGGTTACCTCTCCAACTCTAGGGAGTGCAAGGTTGGCAAAGTATCCAATCATTACGGCGCCAATAGTATTTATTAGCCTTGGGCGTTTACCCAGTGGCTCAATAAGCAGTTGCCACCTTAACGATCTAATTACGTGTGATGCAATACCAACTAGAAGCGACAGTATTACCCAAAAAAAATTTGCCTCAAGGAAGCCTTTTAGAATAAACCTAAGATCGACGTCCTTGAAGGCAAAAAAGAGTAACACTCCAGAGAGTGAAAGGAATATAAAAAAATTAAGGTATTTTTTGATCCTATAATTCAATGTAAGAAGTGAATTAAACTAGCTTATTTGTGGCAATATCGGGGAAAATAATTGATGGTTTAAATCCTTTGGCCTCGTTAAAATCCATAAGTCCATAGGAAATAATTATCACAATATCGCCAACAGCACACTTGCGGGCAGCAGGCCCGTTTAAGCAAATCTTACCAGAACCACGCTCACCTTTAATTACGTAGGTTTCAAGTCGTTCGCCGTTGTTTATATTAACAATTTGAACCTTCTCGTTCTCAATAATATTGGCTGCATCCATTAAATCTTCATCAATGGTAATGCTACCAACGTAGTAAAGATTAGCCTCGGTAACGGTAACCTGATGAATCTTCGACTTTACAACTTCAATAAACATCTGTCTCCTCCTGTATCTGAAAATGTTTATAACACAATGTTATCTATTAATCTAACTGTTCCTGCCCATACAGCAATACAACCAACTTTTTGTGGGGCGTCCTTCCAGTTGCTAATGGGCATCAAGGTTTCAGCGTTAACAACCTCAAAGTATTCAACCTTTAGGTTATCGTCTGCATTAATAGTTGAAACAACCCAGTCAATCAATTGTTTTACGGATAGTTGAGTTGCTTTGTTTCGAGCTTCATTTAGGGTTTTAGCTATAAGTGGAGCGCTTTGCCTTTTGCTTGGTTCCAGAAGCATGTTCCTAGAGCTCATCGCCAATCCATCGGCTTCACGAATAATAGGGCAGCCAACTATTACAACATCCAAATCAAGCATCTTAACCATTTGCCTTATTACGGCAAGCTGTTGGAAATCTTTTTGTCCGAAGTATGCCTTGTTGGGTGCAACCATGTTAAACAGTCGGCTCACAACCTGTGCAACTCCATTAAAATGGCCTGGGCGATGTACCCCCTCCATAACCTTATCCAGCATTCCAAAATCAAATTGGCGTTGGTCTGGCGTAGGGTAAACCTCATCAACGGTAGGCATAAATACTACAGAAACACCTGCGCGCGTTACAAGTTCTAGATCCTGTTCTGGTGTTCTGGGGTACTTCTTAAGATCGTTTGGGTCGTTAAACTGCGTTGGGTTTACAAAAATGCTTACCACTACACAGCTGTTTTCATTAACAGCTTGCTCCATAAGGGAAACATGTCCCTGATGAAGAGCGCCCATAGTAGGAACAAATCCTATAGATTGCCCCAAGGCCCTTCTGCTATTAAGTATGGACTTTAGTTCAACAACCGTTTTGGCAATTTCCATTGTACAATTAAAATTAGCAGTACTTAGCTATTGATAAACCATGATGGTTTGTATCTATAAAAACGGTGCAAAGGTGGTAAAAAATGGAAAACCAAACTAAAGAAAATTAGCTAAAGAGATCCAAAATAACATCACCCCCGCAAACAAGGGGACTACGTACATCAAAAAATCTTAATAATTTTTTATACTTTTGTAGTTTATTTATGCTAAAAGTTCAGGGTGTAGGAACTTTTTTTGCTTTCCTTGTTGTGCCCCAAAGCAGAAACTCTAAATACTGATGAAAAGCACTAAGGTTCTATTTGTATCGCAAGAAATTACTCCGTATCTGCCCGATTCGGCAATGGCCACAATTGGGCGTAACCTTCCACAAGGGATACAGGAGAAAGGTAAGGAGATACGCACGTTTATGCCCCGTTTTGGGAATATAAATGAGCGTAGAAACCAGCTTCATGAAGTGATACGTCTTTCGGGGATGAATTTGGTGATTAATGACACCGACCATCCTCTTATTATTAAGGTTGCCTCTATACAGAGCGCTCGGATGCAGGTCTATTTTATCGATAACGAGGATTACTTTCACCGGAAGCACACGCTAACCGACGATGAGGGTAACTACTTTAGCGATAATGATGAACGGGCTATTTTCTTTGCAAGGGGCGTTCTTGAAACTGTGAAAAAGCTCCGATGGGCTCCAGATGTGATTCATTGTCATGGGTGGTTTACTTCTTTTCTCCCAATTTTGGTTAAAAAGATGTACAAGGAGGATCCCATATTTGCAAAATCGAAAATAGTTTACTCTATTTACGATGATGACTTTACTCCAGCATTGAATCCCGAGATGAGGCAGAAGGCTGTTATGGAGGGCATTACAAAGAAGGATGTGGAGCTGCTTAAGAGCCCAGACTTCCTAAACATTACAAAATTTGCTTGCAGCTATTCCGATGGCATTATTATTGGTAGCGAAAAGATAAATGGTGAGGTTGAGGAGTATGTCAAAACGGTAAAGAAACCCGTTTTGGGGTATCATGATGCAGAATCATACATTGAAGCGTTTAACTTATTCTACGATCAGATCTTAAATGGCACAAATGACAGTAAAACAAAGGGTTAGTCCCTTTACAAGCAGGAGTTCTTCTCTTTTGTTAAGCAAAGCACTTGTTATCCTTTTCGCTTTTTTCATAACATCCTGCACCACAGATCCTGATTTTCTAGGAGGAGATTTGATTCCCGATCAAGATAGGTTAGGGCTTGAGTTGGATACATCATTCGTTATTTCGGCGTATACTAAGACTTCAGATACCCTATTATCCTCACCAGTTTCTACTGCGACTCTTGGGTATGTTCATGATGATGTTTTTGGTAAAACGCAGGCAAGTTTTATGATGCAATTTAAAATGCCTGTATTAAATTTTTCCTTTGGTGAAGGTGCTGAAGCCGATTCTCTGATATTGACCTTTAAGTTGAAAAACTATTATGGTGACAAGACAAATCCATTGGTTGTTAGGGCGTACGAACTTACGGATTCCCTAAGAGCAGACTCTTTATACAATGTTCTTGCACCAATGGATGGACGTTATAGCCCAGAAATATTAGGTGAAACCACATATTATGGTGATTCTTTACTTAAGATTAAGTTAAGTAGTGAACTTGCAAATAGGTTCATAAATATGGATTCTGTAACAAGATCGTCACACACCAATTTCGTTAATCTTTTCAAAGGACTATACATAAAGGCTGAGGATCTTGGTTTAAATCAAAAGTCTATGTACTATTTTGATTTAACAAACACAGTTAATCATCTTTGGATACATTACCATAACTCAGAAAAAGATTCCTTAAAGATTGGGTTTTATAGTGATGTTTATACTCCAAGATATAACCATTTTGAACATGATTATACTTTAGCTACAGAATCACGGAAAATAAAATTCCTTAATGACACCCTTAATCAAGATAGTGTTTTTTACATTCAGGGTTTAGGTGGCGTATACGGTCTTCTAAAATTGGAAGATGTTTCAAATTGGTTAGATTCAATGCCTGTTGTAATTAATAGGGCAGAGCTTATTATTGAGCGTGAGAATAACACCCTGTTGCCCCAAGATTCCGTTCTGTCTAATATTGCTGTTTATGTTCCATTCGGGTCGTCGGGACTTAAGAAGGTTGTAGATTACTCTTCTTTCCCTGCTACTTTTGGTGGTACTTTTGTTTCGTCTAATAACCATTATACTTTTAATATAACCCTTCATTTGCAGCAACTACTTACTGGGGATATTGAAAGTAAAGAGTTGATTTTAGAGTCCAAAAACATATATTCGGAAGTGAACCGAGCAATATTACGCAGCGGTAACCATAGGCGTAAGATTAGACTGGCATTAACATATACAAAATTATAGTTACATATGTGTGGAATTGTAGGATATATTGGCAAGAGACAAGCCTATTCAGTTATAATTAATGGGCTCAAGCGTCTTGAGTATAGGGGGTACGACTCTGCAGGTGTTTGCGTGGTTGACGATAAACCATACATGTATAAGTGTAAAGGGAAAGTTTCCGACCTTGAGGAGCATATCGGAGAGAGGCCTGTAGTTGGAACGGTTGGTATTGGACATACTCGGTGGGCAACTCATGGTGAGCCAAACGATGTTAATGCCCATCCTCACATTTCAATGAATGGCCACTTTATTATCATTCATAATGGAATTATAGAGAACTATACCCAGCTTAAAAAGAAGTTAGAGCGTCGTGATTATAAGTTTACCTCCGATACCGATACCGAAGTTCTAGTAAATCTTATAGAGTATATCTACCTAAAAGGAAACATAAGCGCGGAAATTGCCGTTCGATTGGCCTTGACAAAGGTAGTTGGAGCATATGGTATAGTTGTAATTTGTAGGGATGAGCCAAATACTTTAATTGCTGCACGTAAAGGTAGCCCCCTTGTTATTGGGATTGGCAATGATGAGTACTTTGTTGCATCAGATGCAACGCCAATAGTTGAGTTCACTAACAGCGTTATTTTTCTGAATGATGATGATGTTGCTGTAATTCGACCTGGTGAACTGGTTCTAAAAACTATTCGTAACGAGGCCCTTGAACCAAAGATACAAACCCTAGATCTTGATATAGAAGAAATAGAGAAAAATGGGTTCGACTACTTCATGCTCAAGGAAATATTTGAGCAACCCAGAAGTATTCACGATACTTTTAGAGGTAGGATCTCGGCCGACTATAAAAACATCCACTTGGGAGGATTATACCATGTTCTCCCAAAGCTAGTTGAGGCAAAACGAATCATACTAATTGGTTGCGGAACATCTTGGCATGCGGGATTAGTTGGCGAATACCTTTTTGAAGAGCTGGCTCGTATTCCTGTTGAGGTTGAGTATGCTTCAGAGTTTAGGTATAGAAATCCTGTTATCTATAAGGACGATGTTGTAATAGCAATAAGTCAGAGTGGAGAAACTGCCGATACCCTTGCAGCCATAAAATTGGCAAAAGAGTCTGGCGCTCTGGTTTTGGGTATTTGTAACGTTGTTGGCTCAAGCATTCCTCGCGAAACACACGCGGGTGTTTACACCCACGCAGGACCAGAGATTGGTGTGGCCTCTACAAAGGCTTTCACAGCACAGGTTACAGTACTTACCATGATGGCAATTCTACTTGGGCGCAAACGTGGTCATATTTCGGAAGAGCGTTACCAAATGCTTATTGATGAAATGTATGCCGTTCCTGATAAGATTGAGAAGATTCTGGAATCAAACGAAAAGGTTCTTGATATTGCTAAAATATTTAAGGATGCAACTAACTTCTTATACCTAGGACGGGGCTACTTCTATCCCGTAGCTTTAGAGGGTGCTCTTAAGCTTAAAGAGATTTCGTATATACATGCCGAAGGATATCCTGCTGCTGAAATGAAGCATGGCCCTATTGCTCTTATTGATGAGAAGATGCCTGTAGTTGTTATTGCCGCAAAGGATAGCAGCTATGAAAAGGTGGTTAGTAATGTGCAGGAAGTAAAGGCGCGCAAGGGTGTAGTTATATCTATTGTTACCGAAGGAGACACGGTTATTCGTGATATGACAGACTATGTAATTGAAATACCTAAAGCTGACGAGATTGTTGAATCGTTACTTGCTGTTATTCCATTACAGTTACTAGCATACCATATTGCACTTCTTCGTGGGTGTAATGTTGATCAGCCGCGTAACCTAGCAAAGTCAGTTACTGTTGAGTAGTATTTTATGTATATAAATTGAAAAGGAGCGGAAAACCGCTCCTTTTTTGTTCTATCGGCCTTCGTACATGGCTTTGTAGTAGTTCTGGTAGTCTCCACTAAGAATTCTGTTAAGCCACTCTTCGTTTGCTAAGTACCAGTCAACCGTATGTTCCAATCCTTGGCTAAAGTTAACCTTTGGTGCCCAGCCCAAATTGTTTTGTAGTTTAGATGAATCGATGGCGTAACGTAGGTCATGTCCAGCCCTATCAGACACAAAGGTTATTAGTTTCTCCGAGGTTCCTTTCTCTCTACCCAGTTTATTATCCATAATTTGGCATAGAAGACGTATTAGATCGATGTTTTTCCATTCATTAGATCCGCCAATATTATATGTTTCTCCTACCTGTCCTTTGTGGAAGATGGTATCAATAGCTTCTGCGTGATCTTTAACAAAGAGCCAATCTCTAACATTCTCCCCTTTTCCATAAATAGGTATGGGTTTGTTGTTCTTTATATTACTAATGGCTAACGGAATTAGCTTTTCTGGGAATTGATTTGGGCCATAGTTGTTGGAGCAGTTAGAAATTACTACGGGTAATTTGTAGGTATGAAAGTACGCTCGAACCAGATGATCTGAACTTGCTTTTGATGCAGAGTAAGGGCTGCGTGGATCGTATGGAGTACTCTCAAGGAAAAGACCATCGGCACCTAGGCTTCCGTACACCTCGTCGGTGGAGATATGGTAAAAAAGCTTATTGGTAAAATTGCCGTTCCAAAACTTTCTTGCAGCATTTAGCAGGGTTGCTGTTCCAACAATATTGGTATTTATAAATGCAAGTGGATCGGTAATGGATCGGTCAACATGCGACTCGGCTGCTAGGTGTATTATGCTGTCTATTGGGTATTGAGCAAAAACGGCTTCAACCTCATCCCTGTTTGTTATATCCCCTTTAACAAAAATGTAGTTTGATTTAGCCTCTACCGATTTTAAGTTCTCTAAATTACCTGCATAGGTAAGGCTATCATAGTTTATAATGGTGTAATCATTATACTTATCTACCAGTAGCTGAATGAGGTTTGAGCCAATAAACCCAGCGCCCCCTGTAACTAAAATGGTTCTTTTCATTATTGTCCTTTTGGTTGAGATATTTGGCAAATTTATTAAAATATTATGCACATGTGCTGTTAATCTTCTATTCCGCATTAAATGGAGATGTGTTCTATGCATAAAAAATGTAAAAAAGAGCTAAATGTTTTTGAGTAGAATCATTATTGATTACTTTTGCATCCTCTAATCAACACGGTTCGTAGCTCAGCTGGTAGAGCACGTGACTCTTAATCATGGGGTCGAGGGTTCGATCCCCTCCGAACCGACAAAGGCTGCTCCTGTGGAGTGGCCTTTTTCATTTTAGGCCATAAACAGGTGCTTAAACCCTTTTCAATCGTCTAAATCAAAGCACAAAACCAAACTAATATGCTAATCGATTTAAGAAGCGATACGGTTACACGTCCTTCGGCAGAGATGCTTCGCTTTATGATGCAGGCTCCTGTTGGCGATGATGTACTTGGTGAAGATCCTACCGTAAATGATCTGGAGCAGTTGGCAGCAACTCTTTTTGGTAAGGATGCTGCCATTTTTTGCCCATCGGGCACTATGACTAACCAAATTGCAATAAAGCTTCACACTCAGCCGGGCGATGAGGTTATTTGCGATAAGATGGCTCATATATACAATTTCGAGGGTGGTGGAATAGCTTTTAACTCATCGTGTTCTGTTCGGTTGCTAGATGGTGATAACGGTAGGTTCACGGTGGAACAGGTGCGGGCAGCCATTAATCCTGACAATATTCATCATGCTCCATCAAAACTTATTGCTCTAGAAAACACTTGCAATAAAGGGGGGGGCGCTTACTATAAGTACAGCGATATCCTGGCTATAAAATCATTGGCACAAGAGGTGGGTATCCCTATGCACCTTGACGGCGCAAGGCTTTTTAATGCATTGGCCGAGACAAAGGAAACACCTGCTGAGTATGGTTTGGCTTTTGACACGATATCAATCTGTTTGTCGAAAGGTCTAGGAGCACCAGTTGGATCGCTACTTATTGGCTCCTTGGAGCATATTAAAAGGGCGCGTCGATACAGAAAAGTTATGGGTGGTGCTATGCGTCAGGCTGGTTATTTGGCTGCAGCAGGGATATTTGCGCTTGAGAACAACACTAAAAGGCTAACAGAGGATCATCGTAGGGCAAGTATCATTGGAGATGCTATTGGTAAGTTACCTTTTGTTAAGAGCGTGCTTCCTGTAGAAACCAACATTGTAATTTTTACTCTTGCCGAGAACGTATTGGATATTGATTTTTTGAAGAGATTAAAATCAAAAGGTATTTTGGCTTCGGGCTTTGGTCCTCAAACAATAAGAATGGTGACTCACCTTGATTTTACAGAAGATCAACTGAACCACTTCCTCGCAGTGATTACAGATTTGTAAAGAAAAAGCCTAGCTCAATGCTAGGCTTTTTCTTTACCCTTTAGATGATTAGAAAAAATCATCCTCATATATTTCTTTGTTGTTCGCATTTTCTACTGCATTTTCGCAATCAAGATCATAGTCTCCCAGCACAAGGGGTTTTTCCCAAATGTCATTGGGCGAAATATTTACATATGGGTCGCTATACACTTTTTGCAGGAATAGGGCATAAATTGGCAGAGCCATATTAGCTCCTTGACCTAAACCAATGCCCTCAAAACGCACAGAGCGATCCTCCGCTCCAACCCACACCCCTGAGACTAGATTGGGGTTGAGTGCCATAAACCAACCATCGGAATGGTTTTGTGTTGTTCCCGTTTTACCGGCAATTGGTCCTGGTAAATTATAGCGAAACCTTAGTCTAATCCCTGTTCCCTTATTAATAACTCCTTCTAATAAGTTCACCATTAGGTAAGCTGTTTGCTCGCTTATTGCCTCATTCTTTTGTGGATGGAATGTGGCCAGAACATTCCCATTTTTATCCTCAATACGAGTAACCAGTAAAGGCTCTACATGTACGCCCTTGTTGGCAAAAGTTCCGTATGCGCTAACCATTTCAAAAAGGGAGACCTCTGATGTTCCAAGAAATATTGAGGGTACAGGATCAATTCTGCTTTTTACCCCCATCTTTTTAATAACCTCTACAACAGATTGTGGGTTAAACTGTTTGATGAGCCAAGCAGAAACATTGTTTACAGAGTTGGCTAGCCCCCATTTAAGGGTAACCATTTTTCCATCGTAATCAGAGCGTCCCGAATTTTTAGGTGTCCAAGTAGAATCCCCATCAACAAATGTTTGAGGAACATTAGGAATGCGATGACAAGGGGAGTAGCCCTCTTGCATTGCTAAGGTGTAAAGAAATGGCTTAATGGTTGATCCAACCTGCCTCTTTCCCTGCCTAACCTGGTCGTACTTGAAGTGCTTGAAGTTTGGTCCACCAACGTAAGCTTTAATGTATCCGCTGTGTGGATCCATTACCATAAACCCTGCGCGAAGGAATCGCTTGTAGTGTTTAATGGAGTCTAGAGGCGACATGGTGGTATCCCGTTCACCCTTGTAGGTGAAAATGGTCATTGGGATCTTGGTGTTGAAGTTGGAATAAATGCTATCCATAGATATGCCAGCATTTCTCAAAACCCTATAGCGTTCGGTTTGCTTTATGGCCAAAAGCATAATCGAGTTTACCTGGTCGGTTGTGAGCTCCTTTGCAAACAGCCTATTTCCCTTTGCTTTTACCTCTTTATCGAATGCAACCTGTAAATCTAGGCCTAAGTGTTGAGTTACCGCATCCTCTGCATATTTCTGCATTCTAGAGTTAACGGTGGAGTATATTTTTAATCCGTCACGGTACAGGTTATAAGGGGTTCCATCGGGTTTCAGGTTCTTGTTACACCAACCATAAAGCGGATCGTTTGCCCAAAGCAATGAGTCCTCTTTATATTGAGAGTATGAATAGTATCGCTTAGGTTCGGGCTTGTTTGCCGATAGGTAAATTCTTAGGTATTCCCTAAAGTAGGTTGCAAGGCCTTCGTTATGATCTTGTACTTTATACTCTAAGTTTATGGGAATTTGCGAAATTGAATCGTACAGCAAAGGATCAATAAAGCCATACTTTTTCATTTGCGAAAGCACAAAGTTTCTGCGCTGTAGCGAACGCTCTGGGTTACGAATGGGGCTATACCTTGTGGGCGCATTCACAACCCCAACAAGAACCGCTGCCTGTTCAATGGTTAAAGAATCGGGAGTTGTATTAAAGAATGTTTTAGAGGCGGCTTTTATTCCGAAAGCATTGCTGCCAAAAGGCACAGTATTTAGGTACATGGCAAGAATCTCATTCTTTGTGAAATTCCTTTCAAGTTTTACAGCAGTAATCCACTCCTTAAATTTGGCAATGGCTAATTTGGAGAACCGAGCTACAGATGATGAGTAAATGGATGTGTCCCTCGGAAAAAGGTTCTTGGCCAGCTGCTGAGTAATTGTGCTACCTCCTCCACTGCCGCTTTGCCCCATTGCAATGGTTTTAACCGCTACGCGTGCAAGTCCTCGGGCATCAATGCCACTGTGCTTATAAAACCGAATATCTTCAGTGGCTAAAAGGGCATTAACTAGGTTTGGGGAAAGTTCATCAAACTCAACAAAGGTTCTATTCTGTATATAATATGTTCCAAGTAATTTGTGATCTTCCGATATAATTTCTGAGGCTAGATTACTTCTGGGGTTTTCCAGCTCTTCAAATGTTGGCATAGGGCCAAAAAACTCAACGCTAATTAGCGTAAAAAGGGTTACTGCAAAAAGGAACCCGAAAATGAATATTCCCCAGAACCACAGAAGGAACTTAGTTTTAGTACTCTTTTCTTTAAAGGACATAGGCTTACATTTGATTTGCAAAGTTAGCAATTATTTATGGCTATTGGGAGATGGCAGCTGTAGGGGCTACGCTTTGTTTAATAATAAATGCTTCTTCATTTTTAGTGAGAGTTGCGTTATTGGGCAATAAAGATATAACGCAACTTACATTTTTTTCTTGTAAAATAACCACTTGTTGGAGCTATGTGGTAGTGGTTCCTAAAGAATTATTAACTGATGTTGATTTTTTTGACAAGATTATATGTATAAGAAAATGAATATGTTGGCTATGTTTTTGTTTTTGATTCTGCTTGCTTCGAATCGAACCAAATTTTTATTTTTTTTGCGGTTGCATTCCTAATTAACTTACTTTGTGCCGATTTTAATACCATCTAATACATCCTATAGGGCATGATAGAGAACTTGGTCATAGTGGAGTCACCTGCAAAGGCAAAAACCATAGAAAAGTTTTTAGGCAAAAACTTTACTGTAAAGTCTAGCTTTGGGCACATCCGCGACCTATCAAAAAAAAACCTAGGCATAGATATCAATAATGGGTATTCTCCAGAATATATTGTAAGTGCAGAAAAGAAGAAGGTAGTTGATGAGCTGAAAAAACTTGCAAAGGAAGCACAAACCGTTTGGTTGGCTTCCGATGAAGACCGTGAAGGGGAAGCCATAGCATGGCACTTGTTTGAGGTGCTAAAGCTAGATAAGAATAAAACCAAGCGCATCGTTTTCCATGAGATTACCAAGGGAGCTATTCAACGTGCCATAGAGAATCCTCGTTCAATAGACTTGAACCTAGTAAACGCCCAACAGGCCCGAAGAGTATTGGATAGGTTGGTGGGATTTGAGCTTTCGCCAGTGCTTTGGAAAAAGGTTAAGCCGTCTCTTTCTGCAGGAAGGGTTCAGTCTGTTGCTGTTAGACTTCTTGTTGAGCGCGAACGTGAGATTGTGGCGTTCAAGAGCAGCTCTTTTTTTAAGGTTACTGGACTATTTGCCGGCGATGTAACAATTAAGGCTGAACTTTCCGATAGGTTAAAAGACCTATCGCAAACTGAACAGTTCCTCGAGCTTTGTAAAGATGCCAGTTACACCGTGTCCGATGTAAGCAAAAAGCCATCAAAGAAATCACCTGCACCACCCTTTACAACATCAACGCTACAGCAGGAGGCTAGCCGTAAGTTAAGCTTCTCTGTATCGCAAACCATGACTATTGCACAGCGTTTGTACGAGGCTGGACACATTACCTACATGAGAACAGACTCTGTAAACCTTTCAGAAACAGCTATAGATGCTGCAAGGCAGATGATTGTTCAGGAGTACGGCGAGAAATACCATAATCCGCGGAGATTCAAAACAAAAACAAAGGGTGCTCAGGAGGCCCACGAGGCAATTCGACCCACCTATATGGACAAGCAACGAATTGCAGGTAATTCGGCAGAGCAACGTTTATACGATCTTATTTGGAAACGCACCATAGCATCGCAAATGAGCGAAGCATTGCTTGAGAAAACCACCGCAACAATAGATATATCAACTTCTACATATAAGTTTATTGCTTCTGGTGAAGTTCTTCTTTTCGATGGTTTTTTAAAGGTTTATCACGAGTCCTCCGACGACGAGAACGAAGAAGCATCAAAAGATCTTCTTCCTCCCATTAAAGCGGGTCAGGTGCTGCAGGCTAAGGAAATTGTGGCTAGCGAACGATTTACCCAAAGGCCTTCACGTTATACAGAGGCTAGCTTAGTAAAGAAACTCGAAGAGCTGGGTATAGGAAGACCCTCAACATATGCTCCAACCATTTCAACCATACTTAATAGGGGTTATGTTTTAAAAGAGGATAGAGAGGGACTAGAGCGCCGATACATTCAGCTTGTTCTGAAAAAGGGAACAATAAGCAAGGAGCAGAAGGTAGAAATTACAGGAGCCGAAAAGGCCAAGCTCTTTCCAAGCGACATTGGAATTGTGGTTAACGACTTTCTTGTTGAGTATTTCACCGATATTCTAAGCTACAACTTTACGGCTACAGTAGAGAAGGATTTTGATGAGATTGCAGAGGGTAAGCTCGATTGGACTAAGATGCTCGATTCGTTTTATAAGCCATTCCACCAAAACGTTGAGAAAACCTTAGAGGTATCGGAGTATAGCAAGGGTGAGCGCATTCTTGGCATAGACCCTAAGTCTGGTAAGCAGGTTTCTGTAAGGATTGGCCGTTTTGGCCCCATAGCACAACTTGGAGAAACTTCCGAGGCTAATGAAAAACCTCAGTATGCTGGCCTTCTTAAGGGACAGCTTATAGAGACCATTACGTTGGAAGAAGCCCTTTCTCTATTCAAGTTACCCAGAAGTGTGGGCTTTTATGAGGAAAAAGAGGTTGTAATTGGTGTTGGCAGATTTGGTCCATATGTTCGCCACGCATCAAAATTCGTTTCGTTAAAGAAGGACGACGATCCATTAACCATTTCTTTAGAGCGTTCCATTGAGCTAATTGAGGAGAACAGGAAGAAGGAGCGAGAGAGGGTTATTAAAACTTACGGAGAGGAACCTGAACTTCAGGTGCTAAATGGACGTTGGGGGCCATACCTTTTTTATAAGGGCGATAACTACAAGCTCCCTAAGGGTACAAATGCCGATGCGTTAACCCTAGAGGAGTGCATGAAAATAATAACCGAGCAAACGCCTACTAACGCTAGACGCAAATCAGGTAAAGCCGCATCTAAGGATTCCAAACAGGCTAAAACATCTAAAACGTCCAAGTCGGCATCAGGTGCTAAAACCACAAAATCAGCAGCAAAATCAAAGGGAGCTAAGAAGAAAGAGTAGTACAATGCTTATACCCCTAAATAAAGTTTCGTAATGGATCTTACAGGTTATTTTAGCCCCGTTGATGTTGATGTATGGAGAGGCGGATTGCCAAAGGCTCATGCTATAGCGGGGCAGTTAACCTCTTTCGATGTTAACGGTAAGATGCCCGCAATAACCCCCAAGGATATTGTAATAGTTGGTATTCCTGAGGCTCGCAACTCAAGTAACGCATCGGCCTCCTTCGCCCCAAATGAGATTAGGCGATTTCTATATGCACTATCAGCCAGTGCCATAAAGAGTAACCTAATAGATTTGGGCAACATAAAGAATACAGTAAAAACAGCAGACACCTATACTGCAACCCGTGATATTATTAGCTATTTAACAAGTAAGGGCGCTACTGTAGTTGTTTTGGGAGGAACCCAAGAGCTAACTTGGCATACCTACCAAGGGGTTAAAGAGCATAGGGAAAGTGCAGGAGTCTCCATTATTGATTCCCGCATTGATTTGGGCTTTGATGAGAGCGACTTTGGTTCGTCTTGTTATTATAACCACCTTTTAAAAGAGCCAATAACAAACCTTTTAAATTTAAGTGTTTTGGGATATCAGGGCTACCTTGTAGCTCAAGAACAAACAGAGAAGATCAAAGCAAGTGGCCTAGAGTTAGTTAGATTGGGCGCTATTCGTGGGCGATTTAAGGAGGTTGAGCCTATACTAAGAGATTCTGATATTGTAAGCCTAGACATGTCGTCAATACGTGAATCCGATTGTCCGGGCGTTTTGTACCCTTCTCCAAACGGATTATATGCAGAGGAGGCTTGTCAGTTGGCTCGCTATGCAGGACTTAGCGACAGAACATCTGTTTTTGGCATATATGAACTTGCCACAGCTGCCGATAGAAATGGTCAAAGTGCCCACCTCGCAGCTCAGCTTATTTGGCATTTTATTGAGGGGCACGGGCAGCGTAAGGGGGAATTTCCTTACACCCGCTCCAAGGAACTGAAAAAATTTATTGTGGGAACTAGTACTCCGGGGATCGATCTTGTATTCTACCGAAGTATTGTATCGGACAGTTGGTGGGTAGAAATCCCATCGGGTATTCCTAATCTTTTTCCTGAGGATAAGGTTACCATTGCCTGCTCGTACAACGATTATGTAGCAGCAAGCAAACAAGAGATACCCGATAGATGGATGCACTTTTATAGGAAGTTGATGTAGATCATTTCCCTTTAAAAAACAGGGTGAAAGGATGAATGGCGGAAATAATTACACGTACCGTAATTTTTTTTAGAGATTGGTGGAAACTTTCGGTTCCAATTCTCAGTATAAGCCATTACGTTTGCCTGATTTTATCAACATTTTCTTGTTGACAAAATTTGTAGGAGAATTAATTTTTTGTTTACTTTACTTTTCGGTTGAACCTATACTATTAATTGAGGATACGAAAAATGAGTTGTAAAAAACGCCATTTACTTTTTATACTTATTATACTTACAACGCTCTCTCTTGCTGCTTTTGGCCAGCAAGATCCTCAATTCAGTCATACCATGTACAGCCATATGGCCATAAACCCAGGCTTTGCTGGAAGTAGTAACATGATTAACATTACTGCAATTAATCGTCAGCAGTGGGTGGGTTTTGCTGATGATGCATTTAATACCACTTCCGTAAGCGTTGATGCGGCAATAAAGCCTTTTGGTTTTTCTAGCGGGGTAGGTTTGAGCATCTTGAGTGATAACATTGGTTTTGATAAGAATTTAGGCCTAAACCTAACCTATGCAGCACGGTTTAATGTGGGCAAAGGGAAATTGGGTGTTGGTATTAGTGGTGGTTTTATTAACAACTCACTGGATCCAACTTGGAATACACCTAACTCAAACGATCCCTCCATTCCAGCCAAAAAGGAGAGTAGCATAAACGTTGATTTAGGGTTTGGCCTTTTTTACAATACAGAGAGCATGTTTTTTGGTGTTTCGGCAACGCATTTGAACGAAACCCAGAGAACAAAGGCTATTGATCCAGCACATTACAGTAGGAACTATTATGTGTCGGGGGGATATAGGTTGGAGCTAAACCCTAGTTGGGAGTTTGCACCCTCTGTACATATAGCAACAGACCTTGTTGTTTCACAATTTAGTTTTTCTGCAGCACTACATTACAATAAAAAGTTCTGGGGCGGCGTTTCCTATCGAGTAGGAGAAGCTGTAGTTGGAATGGTTGGAGTAGAACTTTTCAATGGCTTAAGAGTAGGATATGCATATGATTATGCGTTGTCTAAAATTGGCAGCTATAACGATGGTTCTCACGAGTTTTTATTGGGCTATAGTTTTTCTTTGCGAAAGGAGAGACCTCCTCAGCAATACAAAAGCATTAGATTTTTGTAGTCGGCGAAACCGAATTAAAAATATTTTACGTTATTTGCATAATATAATCGGAGTGTTATGAAAAAACTTCTTGTTCTCAGCGTTATAATTGCCTTTTTAAGCAGTTGTGGCCCTCAGCAAAACGGAGAGTTGACTGGTGTTCCTGGTCGCAAAAGTTATGCTGAACCCATTCCGTACAACATGGTGTTTGTGCCCATGGGGTCTTTCAATATGGGGGGCAACGATCAGGATGTTGCGTGGGCAATTAATTCTCCTACCAGAACGGTATCTGTTGATGCGTTTTGGATGGATCAAACTGAGATTACTAATAATCAGTATCGTCAGTTTGTATTTTATGTAAGGGACTCTATTGCCCGTAGAAAGTTGGCTGAGCAAATAGACGATTTTGCTATATCTGAGGATGAGTTTGGTAATCCTATCGATCCTAGTGTGCTAGACTGGGATATTCCAATCGATCCAATGGATGAGGAACAAGTAGAGATTCTGAGCGATATGTACTATACAAAGGATGAATCCTTTTATGGTAGAAAAGAGATTGATACAAGAAAGTTGGATTTTGAGTATTGGTGGATAGACTATAAGCAAGCCGCACAAAAGAAGAATCGTTATAACTTCAATACCAAATCATACGATACTGGAGAGGTTGTTAATATTATGGGTGTACCAGTAAAAGTAACCGATAGACGTGCCTTTATTCTTAACGATAGGGTTAATGTTTATCCTGATACTCTGGCTTGGATTAGCGATTTTACCTATGCATTTAACGAACCATACACAACCAGCTATTTTTGGCATCCTTCATATGACAACTATCCTGTTGTTGGTGTATCGTGGAAGCAGGCATTTGCATTCTCTATCTGGAGAACCCAGATGTACAATAAATTCTTAGCATCGCAAGGATCTTCTTTCTCTAACGACTTCCGTTTACCAACCGAAGCAGAATGGGAGTATGCAGCACGTGGCGGTTTGGATCACAACATGTATCCTTGGGGTGGTCCTTACACAAGAAATAAAGAGGGTTGTTTCCTAGCTAACTTTAAGCCTTTACGTGGAAACTATACCGATGATGGTGGTTACATTACTGTTGCAGTGGGTACTTATGAACCTAACGATTATGGTTTGTACGACATGTCTGGTAATGTTGCAGAATGGACAGCCAATGCATTTGACGAGAGCGCATATGCTTTTATGCACGACATGAACCCAGACTATAAATATAATGCTAAGCCAAACGATCCTCCTGCGTTAAAACGCAAGGTAATTCGTGGCGGTTCATGGAAAGATATAGGGTACTTCCTTCAAATAGGAACGCGCTCTTTTGAATACCAAGATACCGCAAAGTCCTACATTGGCTTTAGAAACGTGAAGTCATATTTGGGCGGAAAGTAACGATTTAAATTTAACGGGTACAGACCCATTTAACCTTAACCACCATGGGATTCAACATTTCAGAAATAGTACAAGGCTCTGGCTGGAAAAACTTCATGAAGTATCTATACGGATGGGGTGCAACAGCAGTTATCGTGGGGGCTTTGTTTAAACTGATGCACTGGCCAGGTGCGGGTATCATGCTTACTATAGGTATGACCGTTGAGGCTGTAATTTTCTTCTTTTCCGCATTTGAGCCTATTCACGAAGAGGTTGATTGGACTCTTGTTTACCCTGAATTGGCTGGAATGTCCGATGAGGAAGAACTAAAACAATACCGCAGTAGCAGCCGAAATAGTGGGCTTGATGCTGAAACGTTAAAAGAAGTTTTAGGTAGCGTTTTAGCTGCAAATGCTCAAAGCACCTCATCAACGGCAGCAGCACCTGCTGCCCAACCCGTTCAAGCGGCAACTGCGCAACCTTCTGGAGGTGGACATTATCAAGCAGTTAATACAGGTGGCGCATCTGGAGCACTTATCTTTACCGATAAGTTCAACAAAATGCTTGAAAATGCTGAAATTGGACCAGAACTTTTCGAAAAAGTTAGCAAAGGGTTAAGTAAGCTAAGTGATACATCGGCTAAGCTGGCAGATATATCTAATGCTGCAGCCGCTGGTAACGATCTTTCAGATAAAATGCGTAAGGCATCCGATGCTGTTTCTGGTATGTCTGATGCGTATTCTAAATCAGGTCAAGTTTTGTCGGAATCAGTTAATGTACTCTCTGAAAGTTATCAGAAAACCGCTAGTATCATAGGAGAATCGGGTAATACCTTTGCATCTGGAATTAAAGGATCCGTTTCAACTCTTGAGCAGCAGCTTTCAAGTGCGGGAGATTCTGTTAAAAATAAAATAGTTGAGTCTGGCTCTCAGGTCGCAGGACAACTTTCTAATGCAGCTCAAGGTTTTGTTACTACATACCAGCAGCTGGCAGAAGCAATGAAAGCCAATGGCGAGATCTTGAATGATGGAAGCCAGAACTATCACGAGCAGCTTAATAAGCTGAACAAGAATATGGCTGCACTAAATGCAGCGCACGAGCTTCATCTTAATATGACTTCGGATAAGCTAAAGCAGTCGGAAGAGGTGTATGCAGGTGTTGAGAAAATGATGAAAACGCTTAGCAGCTCTATGAGCGAGACTGAGATGTACGCTAAATCTGTTTCTCAACTTAACCAAAATATTGCAGCGCTTAATGCGGTATACGGCAATATGCTTTCTGCAATGAATGTTATCTCTAACGGAAAATAACTAAAGTACTTAAGCACCAATGGGTCACGGAAAAGAAACTCCCAGGCAAAAAATGATCGGCATGATGTACCTCGTGCTGACCGCCATGCTTGCGCTTAACGTATCGGCAGAGGTGCTTGATGCATTTGTTCTGGTTGAAAACGGATTAAGTCAAACCACCAAGAATTACCGCGTTAAGAACGAGAAGCTTTACAACCAGTTCGAGAGTCAGATGCTGATTAACGAAGTAAAAGTGAAGCCTTGGAAAGAAAAGGCTGATGAGGTTAAGCGCTTGGCAAACGAGTTGATTGTTTTTGTTCAAGATCTTAAGCATCAGGTTGTTTTGGCTTCTGAAGGAGAAGGCTCGGAAGCAATAATGGAGGATAAGGAGATTAACGCTGAGCATATTCAGAATAAAAGTGATACCAATGTGGGATCAAATATTCTTATTGGTCCAGACAGGAATGGTAGCGCAACGGAGTTAAAAAATAAGATAGAGAAGTACCGAGACTTTCTGGTTAGCATAATAGATGCGCAAAACGCACCTCAGTTAGTTGAGTCGATTAGCAGCATATTAACCACAGAAAACCCTCCTGCTAAGCCAGATGGAACCATACATACATGGGAAAGTTATAGATTTGAACATATTCCTTTAGTTTCTGTAATTCCTCAGTTAACAAAGGTACAGGTTGATGTATTAAATACAGAGGCAGAGGTTGTTACTTATCTTTTGCAACAGGTTGATGCAGGTGATTTCAAGTTTAATAAACTTGATGCGGTTGTAATTCCCAACTCCAACTACATTATAAAGGACAATGAGTTTAATGCCCAAGTTTTTATTGCGGCATCAGATACAACGCAACGCCCCAAGATATACATAGGCCGTTACGATTCTACAAGAAACGAAGATGGTTCTTGGCAATACGAAATGGTAGGTTCTTATGATACTATCCCTGTTGAGAACGGTAGGGGTATATATCGCCAAAGAGCAAGCCAAGTTGGTACCAGTCGTTGGTCGGGCCTTATTGAGATGAAGGATCCTTCAGGTGGAATTTTCAGAAAGCCATTTAAGTATTCATATCAGGTTGCACCACCTAATGTTGTGGTTTCTCCATCAAAAATGAACGTTTTGTATCTTGGTGTTGACAACCCAGTGGAAATATCAATATCTGGTATAGCGTCGCATCAAATATCAGCTCAAATTAGTAGGGGGCGTATTACTAGAGTTGGAGAGACTTTTATAGCAACTCCATCGCAAGGCTCTAATACCTGCTCTATTAGCGTATTTGCCGAAATTGATGGTGTTAAAAAGAATATGGGAAGTAAGGAGTTCCGTATTAAGACGGTGCCCGCTCCCTTGCCCTCAATTAGTGGTGTGTCTGGAAAGGTTGTTGACAAGAACGTTGTAGCAAATGCACTGGGTGTTGTAGCCCAGATGCCTCCAGATTTCGACTTTGATATGAAATACACGGTTACTGGCTTTACCATTTCTGCATCAATTGGCGGCTTTACGCGTGAAGAAACCGCAAAAGGACAGATGTTTTCCGATGGTCAAAAACGAATAATGAATGGTTTAAAATCTGGCGATAACTTAACCATAACAAACATTAAAGCCGTTGGTAACGATGGTATTGTAAAAGATCTTAATGATTTAGTGTACAAGATTAGATAAAAGGTTGCCTTATGAGAAAGATATTTTTAGCAAGTTTTGCGTTGGTTCTATTCCTTCAAGCATTTAATGCTAATGGGCAAGATGTAACCGTTAATAGCAAAAAACTAGATGGCATTTACATTAGGGAGACTATTCCCCAACGAGTTCCAATACCATATCCTCATTTAAGGGAAGCCGATATGCTATGGACTAAACGGGTATGGAGGATTATTGATTTAAAGCAGAAAATCAACCATCCGCTTTACTACCCAACAAACCGTATGCAGGATAGAATTAGTTTGGTTCAGCGTTTGGTTGATGCTATTAAGTACAATGAAATTACTGCTTATGATCCTGTTGACGATGAGTTTACAACCCTTCTTTCTTACGATCAGGTTGTAAATAACTTTGGTGCAGTTGATAAAGAGGTGGTTCAGCAGAGCTTGACAACAGGTAGGGATACTACCATTGTTATCCCTGGTGAGTTCCGCTGGCAAGAGGTAACACAGCTTCTAATTAAAGAAGAGTGGTTCTTTGATAAGCAGCACTCAACCATGCAATCCCGAATTATTGGAATTTGCCCTATTCGTGTTTACCTTGACGTTTTATCTACTGGTGATGAGGATACAGATATCGGCGGAAAGATAAATCGTACTCAGCTATTCTGGGTTAACTTTGATGAGGCACGTACAGTTCTTGCTAATACAGCAGTATTTAATGAGTATAACGATGCTCAACGTGTTTCTTTCGACGATTTGTTCTTCAAGCGTAGGTTTAGTTCATACATAATTCGTGAGTCTAACGTTCACAATAATCGTTTAATTTCCGATTATACAATTGGTGGGATTCCAAACATGCAGGAGTCTGAAAGAATTAAAACCGAGATATTTAATTTTGAACACGATCTTTGGGAATACTAGAAATATCTAGATATAGAAAAGAGGCTGTCTAAAAAGTATAGGCAGCCTCTTTTTTGTTCATCTAAGACATG
>JABNAD010000165.1_pt1 | contig 55975 bp, 57 predicted proteins | sample 7240381 | NCBI WGS metagenome assembly JABNAD01 (sample SAMN11332834, study PRJNA596920) | anaerobic digester metagenome | biome: digested sludge; isolation source: digested sewage sludge-derived enrichment culture grown on H2/CO2 | place: Germany: Goettingen
TAACGCTGCCGGCCATACCCTTTAAAATTATATTACTAAAATAAAACACATTTTTTTTGTATTGGATGAGTTATTCTATATTAATTATTCTATATTATTTCATGGGCTATTTTTTTATAAAACTTTAATAAAATTTATTATTTAACTAATTCTTAGTTTTATATTCTTTTCATGGATTCATTTGATTTTAAAGGTTTAAACGGATTACTGGCCTTTTTTTTGACTAGCCTTTTCTTGTTTTATAATGGATGTAATTTAAACATCTGTACTCTGCTGTTTAATCAGTTAGGTATACATGAACATGGGGTTCTGCAAAACATTAATTTGCCCTTTTAACCCTGTTGATTCAATTCAAATTTAACATTTTTTTAAAAGTTTTTAAGGGTAATGTATTGATAATATCCTTTGATTCTGCCCACCCTCGCCTTGCAGTGGCCACTCCTAATTCCATATGATCCATCTCTTCCAAACTGTGGGAGTTGCTGTTTATCACAAGTTTACATCCCTGGGCAATGGCCTCCCTGATCATGACATCATTCAAATCCAGCCTGTCTGGATCTGAGTTCACCTCAAGAAATGTGTTGGTATCAAGGGATGCTTGAACTATCCTTTCAAAGTCCAGCTCGTAACCAGTTTTTTCAAGGATCTTACGTCCTGTGGGATGGGTTATTATGTCAACATCTTCATTGTACATGGCATTCACAATTCTATCTGTTAATTCATTTTTATCCTGTCTTAAACCAGAGTGAAGGGCAGCCACAACAATATCCATCTCTTCAAGAACTTCCCTGTCAAGGTTTAGATTTCCCTTATCATCAATATCAACCTCAACACCACTGAAAACACACATATCCACCCCAGTGTCTTCAAGTTCCCGGTTTATGGCTTTTAGTTCCAGTAACTGTTTTTTTAAATCCTTTTCATCCACCCCATTATCAATCCAGATACTCCTGAAATGGTCTGTTACAGCCATGTACTCATAACCCATACCCACAGATTTTAATACCATTTCATCAATTTTAGAGTTTCCATCACTCCACTTTGTGTGCAGATGCAGGTCTCCTTTGATCCCATGGTAGTCCACAAGATCTGGAAGTTTCCCTGTAAGTGCAGCTTCTACTTCACCCTGGTTCTCACGAAGTTCAGGTTCAGGACAGTCCATACCCAATGCCCTGAAAACTTCCTCCTCAGTTTTCCCTGCAATCATGGTTTCATCCCTGTAAACACCATATTCATTGAGTTTAAGTCCCTTTGAAATCGCAATTTTTCGAAGTTCTACATTGGTTTCCTTGGAACCTGTAAAATAAACAAGGGCAGATCCAAAGGATTCTGCCCTGAAAACTCTGAGATCAACTTCAAAACCATCTTCAAGTCTCACAGTAGACTTCAGAGGACCTTTAGATATTATCTCTTCAACACCCCTCATTTCAGTGAATTTATCCATAACATCCATACTATCATCTGCTACAACTAGCAGATCTATATCTCCCACTGTTTCTTTTCTTCTTCGGATGGATCCTGCAATCTCAACCTTGAAAACAGTGTCGAATCCATTAATTTTTTCTTTAAGAGATTTTCCAAGGGGCAGTATTTGGCCCAGGAGTTTTCGTCCGGTATCTGTCCTTGCAAACTGGATATTTTTTAAAATGAGTAGTTCAGTTTTTGGCCCCATGCCCTTCAATCTTCGAATTTTATGCCTTCTGGCGGCATCTTCAAGATCTTTCAGGTCTCTAACACCCAAGGTGTCATAAAAAAGTTTTATTTTTTTCGGCCCAACTCCCTCAACAGACATGAGTTCCTCAAAATCAACTGGAAACATGGCTTTAAGATCTTCGTAGTACTCCAGACCACCAGTATCTATTATTTCCTCAATCTTTTTGGCTATGTTTTTTCCAATTCCAGGAAGTTCTTCAAGCTTTCCCTCATCTCTGACAGATTTTATATCCTCTGGAAGGAATTCAACTGTATGTGCAGCTCTTCTGTAGGCTTTTGTCCGGAAATTGGTGCCATCCATTTCCAGAAGATCTGCAGTTTTATTCAATATCTCGGCAACAGTTCTGTTCTTCATTAAAGAGTTTTATATCTCTTTCATGGCTAAAATTATTATCCACTGGATAGGGTGATCATCTTCAAGATATTTTTCATGTTGTGTGATTATATTTACATTAGAAGCAAATTTTTATATTTTAATAAGTTCAAAGATTATATTAAGAAAACTGAGGATTGGAAAACATATAATTAATGAAAAAAATTATTTAATCTTTATTTGAAGGTTTTAAAATGGTCAAAGAAAGAATAATGCTGGTTTTCAAAGAAAAGCCCCTTTTAATTAAGCTTTGGCATGTTTTAGAGTCTTTAGGTTATGAAACCATTTACGGATCCAGTTTTGGGAAGGAAGCCCTCAACAAAGCCATGGGATCTCATTTGGATCTAATTTTCATTGAAAATCCTCCAGAAGAAGATTCTCTTTATCTTGAAACAGTTGAACTGCTTAAAACCTTGAAAATCCCCATGATAACTGTTTTAAATCCAGAATATGAGAAACCTTTCCAGAACTTTAGAGACAATTACCTGTACCCCTTGAGAACACTGGATTTAAATGAAGTCCGATGTTCCGTGGAAATGGCCATTCATACCTCTAAAATAGAAAAAAAACTCAGAAAAAAGGAGAAAAGATTCAAAACATTATACAGGGAGGCACCCCTTGCATATCAATCCCTGAATCAGGAAGGATTTATAATAGAAGTTAACCTGGAATGGCTTGAGAAGTTAGGATATGATCGTGAGGAGGTTTTAGGGCACTGGTTTGGAGATTTTCTAACACCAGAATCCAGGGAACACTTTAGAACTAACTTTCCACGTTTTAAGGCAGCAGGAAAAATTTCTGGAGTAACATTTGTGATGTTATGTAGAGATGGATCCAGATTGAATGTTTCATTCACAGGAAGGATCAGCTATGATAAAGATGGAAACTTCAAACAAACTCACTGTATATTCCAGGATATAACAGAACAGTTAAAAATAGAAAAAGCTCTTAAAGAATCTAAAAATTATTACAAAGCAATATTTGAGAATAGGGGTGCTGCAACCATCATAGTTGAGGAAGATGACAGAATTTCCCTTGTAAACAGTGCCTTTGAAAAGCTCTGTGGTTACTCCAGGGATGAAGTTGAGTGCAAAATGACTTGGCAACAGTTTGTTTCAGATAAAGACATAGATCTTATGGAGGAGTATCGCAGATTACGGCTTGCAGATCAAGGTTCAGTTCCAAAGAGCTATGAATTTGAATTGGTTGATAGGGATAACCATGTTAAAAATATTTTCCTAACTGTTTCAGTGGTACCTGGAACAAGTAAAAGTTTGTTCTCCCTCATGAACATCACGAAGTTGAAAGATACTGAAAATGAACTTAAAAATTCCATCAAAGAGAAGGATTTGCTCTTGAAGGAGGTTCATCACCGTGTTAAAAACAACATGCAGATCATCTCAAGTCTTCTGAACCTTCAGTCCAATTACCTCCAGGATGATAAGATAAGAACACTCTTTCAGGAAAGTCAGAACCGCATCAGATCCATGGCCATGGTTCATGAAAAACTCTACAAATCTGAAAGCATGTCAAAAATAGATTTTAAACAGTACATGTCAGATTTAGTAGACAGTCTCTCCTACAATCACAGGATAAACCCTGATAATATTAAGAAAAAAATGGAACCTGTTCTTTTTGATGTGGAAACAGCAATTCCATGTGGCTTGATTATAAATGAACTGGTTACAAACACTTTCAAACATGCATTTCCAGATGAAAAAATGGGCGAAGTTACAGTTGAACTCTACAAAAATAATGATACTGTGTTTCTGAAAGTTGCAGATAATGGAATCGGGTTTCCTGAAGATATAGACTTTAAAAACACAAAATCACTGGGTTTAAAGCTTGTGAACAGTTTGGTGATGCAATTAGATGGTAAAATTGAACTTGATAGAACCAAAGGAACTGTATTTACAGTATCCTTCCCTAAATCAGATGAAGATGAATGTAATCATTGATAAAGATACTTCTAATGGGATCCATTTTTTCTATAGATACTTTTTAATTCAAATTATCTGTGCAGAACACCCACTGAAGGTTCAGGCATTACTTAAGGTAAGGGGAGTATGACTCGGAAGATATTCTGGAAAAAACCCATAAGCAGTCTTTTAGATGCAAGTTCTGGTGACCAAGGCCTTAAAAGAGTACTTGGATCTGGAGGTCTGCTTTTAATGGGAATAGGTGCTATCATAGGTGCGGGAATATTCATATTAACGGGCATAGCATCTGCAAATTATTCTGGCCCTGCACTTATCCTGTCCTTCATGATAGCAGGTGCAGCATGCCTTTTCACAGCACTATGCTACGCTGAATTTGCAACCATGGTTCCAGTTGCAGGAAGTGCCTACACCTACAGCTACGTGACCTTAGGTGAGATATGGGCATGGATCATTGGCTGGGATCTTATACTTGAATACTTGGTTATAGTTGCAGCTGTGTCAGTTGGGTGGTCCAGTTACTTAGTCAACATATTCATGAAACTGGGATTAAGCCTTCCTTCCTCTTTAATAAATCCCATTGGAATTAATGGGGGAATTATAAACCTCCCCGCTGTTTTGATCATAGCAGTAATAACAGGACTGCTTGTGAGGGGTGCCAGGGAAAGTTCAAACTTCAATGCAGTGATCGTCACAGTAAAAGTTGCAGTTATACTCATCTTCCTAATGATAGGAGTGAACTACATAAACCCTGCCAACTACCATCCATTCATGCCCTACGGTTGGAGTGGAGTGTTCAAGGGTGCTGCAATAATATTCTTTGCTTACATTGGTTTTGATGCAATCACAACTGCAGCTGAAGAGGTTAAAAAACCCCAGAGAACTATTCCAATAGCAATTGTAGGTTCACTTATAATCAGTTCAATGTTGTACATCGCAGTTGCAGCTGTTTTAAATGGAATGGTTCCATACCTTGACTTCAAAACAACTGCTGCTCCTGTGGCATACGCACTTGGACGGGTGGGAATACATTGGGCAGATATAATAGTATCGGTAGGTGCACTCTGCGGTATAACATCTGTACTCCTTGTTAACATGTTCGGACAGACTAGAATATTCTTCGCAATGTCACGGGATGGATTGCTACCTGAAAGATTCTCTAAAGTTCATAAAAACTTTAAAACACCTATAAATGGCATAATACTTGTAGGTGTGGTGGCATCAGTGCTTGCGGCATTTCTACCACTGAACGACATAGTTGAGCTCGTGAACATAGGAACCCTTGCAGCATTTACCCTAGTTTCAGCTGCAGTTATAGTTTTAAGAAGGCAGAGGCCTGATATTGAACGGCCATTTAAGTGCCCCCTTGTACCTGTGGTACCTGCAGCTGCAATAGTATTCTGCATATTTTTAATAACACAGCTTCCAACTGTAACCCACCTCAGATTTGTAGTATGGCTTTCAATTGGATTAACTGTTTATTACTTCTATGGAAAACGTAAGAGTAAACTTACAGCAAATCACAGTTCTTGATATGGTTTTAAGTAAAAGGTGTTTGTTATGACAGATGAAAAACTTGGAGAAGGTAAATTTCAGAGGGCAACCTTTGCAGCAGGATGTTTTTGGGGAGTTGAACAGACATTCAGACAGATTGAAGGTGTGGTTGATACTGAAGTTGGTTATACTGGTGGTGAATTTGAAAAACCCACATACAATGATGTTTGTTCAGGACAAACAGGTCATGCTGAATCAGTTGAAGTTATCTACAACCCCGAGCTCATCTCATACCCTGAGCTTCTTGATGTTTTCTGGAAAACCCACGACCCCACAACACTCAACCGTCAGGGCCCTGATGTAGGTGAACAGTACCGTTCTGTGATATTTTATCACAACCCAGAGCAGAAGGAAGCTGCAATAAATTCAAAGAAAGAATTAGAAAGTTCCGGTCGTTACAGGAATCCTGTAGTAACCCAGATCCTGCCTGCAGAGAAATTTTGGACAGCTGAGGAGTACCATCAAAGATACCTTGAAAAAAGGGGAAGAAGATTCTGCGGTCTTTAAATAAAATTAAGGTCACATATGATCCATTTAAACGTTAAAATTCCATATTAAATTAAAAATTAGATATTAAAACATCCAAATATTTTAAGTAAATTTTTTTAAGAATTTTAATAATATATCCTATTTAATAAGAAATTATTTAAAAAATAAAAAGAATTTAAAAATTATTTTATAAAAGAAGGTTAAACAATTGTACTAAATCTATTAAAATAAGATAATTGATGTGATTCATGTGTTGGACGAAGATTTAAAACGATTTTTTAAAAGGGACAGGTTTGCAGAATTTCTGGGTATAGAACTTCTTGAAGCAGGTGAGGGATATGCAAGATCCAGGATGGAGATAGGTAATGACCATTTCAATGGCATAGGAACTGTGCATGGAGGGGCAATATTCACACTTGCAGATTTCACCTTCGCAGTTGCATCAAACTCTCATGGTAAGGTTTCTGTGGCAATAAATGCCGATGTATCCTTCATGAATGCAGCGAGGGGTGGTGCGTTAACTGCAGAGGCCAGGGAAATATCCAGAAACCACAAACTTGGAAGCTACACAGTTGAGATAAGGGATGATACAGGGGAACTGGTTGCAATATTTCAGGGCCTTGCCTACATAAAAAAGAAGGAAATTGAATTTTCCAAATGACCAGCACAATGAATCAATAAATAAATTAGTTGGAAATTACAAAAAAATAATCATAAAATGCTGTTCATGAATGTGTTGCAGCCCAACTGCCCAAAAAAAATATGTATTGAATTCAATTTGAGTGAACTCTAAAAAATGGGGGGTTTTAAAATTGGAGAAAAAACAGATCATAGCTCTTTTAAATGAAGATTTTGTAAGGGAACTTGAGGCTTCAATGATATACACTCAGAACTCTTTTTTAATGGATGAATGTGATCCAAGCAGGGTGACAGAGGCCATAGCAGTTGATGAAATGCGTCACATGTGGTGGCTTGCAGACCTCATAACCAAAAGGGGTGGGAAACCTACAATGGAACATAGGGAACTTGATTTTGGGGAGGAAAACCTCCAGAGTCAGTTGAAACGTCAGATAAAACTTGAATCTGATGGAATAAAAACTTACACCCACCAAATTGAAATAATAGATGATGATGAAGAAGTTGTTGGTGTCTTGAAACATATTCTGGATGAGGAAAAACGTCACAGGAAGGAGTTCCGGGAAAGGTTTGAGGGAATTGGAAAATAGTATGAGTTAAACATTCCTTTAAAAGGAGGTTTTTTTATGGATAAGTTTGAAGCCAAACTTAAAGAAGTAATTGAAATGTCTGAAGAAGACCGTAACCAGACTATAAAAGACTTAAAAGACATGTGTATTTGTGGAACATGCTCAACCTACAATGAATGTTCTAAAAATGCCCTGGAAGGTCTTTACTGTGTCCTTGGTAAAAGTCAGGAATGCATAACTGAGTTTAAGGGATGTGAATGTCCAAACTGTGAACTTGCCCAGTCACTTGATGTGGGTAAAATATTCAACATCTACTGTTTAAAGGGCAATGAAATGGAACAGAGGGAAAAACTCCATGATCTGGACGTGATAACAGGTGGAGAATAGGGGATTGAAATAACTTTTTTTAAATTATTTTTCTTTAAATTGAACAACATTTTTTAAGTAATCTATGGAATTATTTTTAATCTATGGAATTAGGGTTGAGTAAGCCTGAAAAGCACTATTTACAAATTATTTATAATGAATGGTTCAACTATCTATGGAGATCAAAAATGGAATTAAACCACTATGAATTACAGGAACTTCAGGAATATCTAATACTCCTTTATAAATTCGTATCTCAACGGAACATGCTTAAAGAATTTTACTACAGAGGTATTGAATTTAATGAATCATTGAGATGTGACTTGGACATTGTAGGCGATCTTACAGAGAGTGAAGATTCTGAGGATATACTTAAAAACTCTATAATTGAAGTTGAAGAATTAAAAACAGGTGAAACATTTAAAAAAGGGGATTTTCAGGATAAATTCAATGAAATAATCCTCCGGAGTAAAGCTAACCTTTCATTTATAGAAAAAGTTGATTGGGATCAGTTTCTTTCACTAATCGTGAAATTCTAATGGGCTCCAGGTAATCAGTTTTTTTTTATATTATTAAAAAAAATGTGGATCCTTTGTATTAGCACTGATTTTGAAGTTTGAACCCTAAATTTACATTAAACTTCATTTTAAATCCTAATGATCATCTCTGGTGTTACCACCATATTTATCTGTCTGTCATGAACTTCCTCTGGAACTTTATCAACGATCTGAACCTCATGGACGGTTGTTACAATTGGAGTCATATTATCTATGGCTTTTTCACTGAAAAGATGGGATATTTCCCTATCACCGTATCCTTTTCCCTTTCCAAGCCGACCTCCCTCCAGATCAACAGCTACGGATCCTTCAACAACCATGTCAACCCTTGGAAATTCTTCAATTTCTTCACCAAATTTAAATGCACCCTCCTTGGTTGAAGCTATTTTTTCATTCCCCTCTGCACTTTTGGGGTTAATGAGAAGGTATCCATGCTCCAGGTTAGGGGATGCCATTAGTAATATCTTCTTATCAAGAAGTGCATATTCACGAACCAAGCTCTGGGCTGTATCAGGGCTTGAAAATATCACATTCGCATTACTCCATTCATCGGTGCTTCTGAGAAGTTTTGCAGCCTTTTTAGACCCTGGAAAGTCCGGAATTCTTCCATACAACCTTTTCCGGGATTGGGATTCTTCCATACTTCCTAAAATTTTCCATATCCCATTCCTCATTTCATCTTTAGTTTTTAACTCCATTTTTAATCCTTCTTTTTTAAAATGTAACTCCTGCAAGGTGTATGATTAAGTAATAACAAGATTTATAAATCCCTTTTAACAATGTTTTATTACTTATATTTATTTAAATTCTATCCTCTTTAAAAGATACGAAGATAAGTGAAATGTACTCAGAACTTTAAAAAAAATAATTATAGAATTTTATAAATTAATTGTTCCCTTTTATGAAATTTTTATTTCATATGGCTTCCAGATCACAATTTATATTTTTAAGAAGAGCCAACATAGGAAATACAATTAAAACAAATTTAAAAATTCAAAATTTGGATATTGATACAATTTTAAATTGAAAAAACAACATCAATATAAATAGTAATAGCTATCTATAAAAAGTAACTATTTATAATTTATAAAAGAATCAATTTTTTTGAGATTGAAAAAGAATCAACTGATTGTATAAACCATTTCAAACGGTGATATTAAATGTCAGGAATTGTAGGATATGGAGTTTACATACCTTCATACAGGATAAAAGTTGAAGAAATAGCAAAGGTCTGGGGAGATGATCCCAAGGCAATTTCAAGAGGACTCGTTGTTAACGAAAAATCAGTGCCAGCTCCAGATGAAGACACAGCAACAATATCTGTGGAAGCAGCACGTAACTCACTTAAAAGGGCAATGATAGACCCTAAAAAGATTGGAGCAGTCTACGTTGGATCAGAATCACATCCCTACGCTGTTAAACCAACCGCAACAATCGTTGCAGAGGCAATTGAAGCCACGCCAGAACTAACTGCAGCAGACCTGGAATTTGCATGTAAAGCAGGTACAGCAGGAATGCAGGCAGCTATGGGACTTGTGGATTCAGGCATAGTTGAGTACGGCCTTGCAATCGGTGCAGACACAGCCCAGGGAGCTCCAGGGGATGCTCTTGAATACACAGCATCTGCAGGTGGAGCAGCATACATCATAGGAAAGGAAAACACTGTTGCAGACTTTGAAGGAACCTACAGTTTCACAACAGACACACCAGACTTCTACAGGCGTGAGGGAAGACCTTATCCTAAACACGGTGGAAGGTTCACAGGAGAACCAGCCTACTTCAAACACGTTCTATCAGGAGCAAAGGGCCTCTTCAATAAAATGGGAACAGAAGCCTCTGACTACGACCATGTGATATTCCACCAGCCCAACGGAAAATTCTACATCAGAGCAGCCAGAAAACTGGGATTCAACGAAGAACAGTACAAAACAGGACTCTTAACACCAGTCATAGGTAACACCTACTCTGGAGCAACACCACTGGGCCTTGCAGCAGTTCTGGACATTGCCAAACCAGGTGACAGGGTGATGGCAGTTTCATACGGTTCAGGTGCTGGAAGTGATGCATTCAGTATCACTGTCAACGACAGAATTGAAGAAGTAAGAGAAAAAGCTCCAAAGGTAGGGGAACTTGTTGCAAACAAGAACTACGTTGATTACGCAGTTTACGCTAAATTTAAGGGTAAAATAAGGATGTCCTAATGGGACCATCTGATATTTTTGAAGTTTAAAAAAATTAATTTAAATTAGTTTAAATTAAATGGAGGAATTCATTTGAGAGATGTCGCAATTATAGGGGTCTCACAGACCAAATTCGGAGAACTATGGGACAAATCATTCAGGGATCTAATAGCTGAAGCAGGGATGAAAGCTATTGAAGATGCAAATATTGAAGGAGACGATCTGGATGCAATGTACGTTGGTAACATGTCTGCAGGTCTTTTTGTTGGTCAGGAACACATAGCTTCACTGATAGCAGACCACTCTGGACTCACACCAATACCATGTGCACGTGTGGAAGCAGCATGTGCATCAGGGGGCTTAGCACTACGTAACGGTATAATGGCTGTTGCATCAGGCTTCCACGACATTGTGATTTCAGCAGGTGTTGAGAAGATGACAGATGTTGTTGATCCAACTCCAGCAATTGCAACTGCATCTGACCAGGAATGGGAAGCACAGCAGGGAGTAACATTCCCATCACTCTACGCAATGATGGCAAGGCGTCACATGCATGAATACGGAACAACCAGAGAACAACTGGCAATGGTCTCAGTGATAAACCACAAAAACGCTGCAAAAAACCCACTTGCACAGTTCCCAATGGAGATAACAGTGGACAAAGTCCTAAACGCCAGTATGGTGGCAGATCCATTAACACTCCTGGACTGCTCACCAGTTTCAGACGGAGCTGCAGGTGTTATACTCTGCCCAGCAGAAGATGCAAAGAAATACACAGATACACCAATTTACATAAAAGCATCTGCACAGGCTTCAGGAACAATAGCACTCCACGACAGGAGGGACCTAACAACCATAGATTCAACCATCCATGCATCCAGGAAAGCCTATGAAATGGCTGGTGTAACACCAAAGGACATAGATGTTGTTGAGGTTCATGACTGCTTCAGTATAAACGGACTCCTTGCAATAGAAGACCTTGGATTTGTTGAAAAAGGACAGGGCGGACCTGCAATTGAGGATGGAATGACCCAGCCCGATGGTGAAATACCAGTAAATCCATCTGGAGGTCTTAAAGCCAGAGGACACCCATTAGGTGCAACTGGAATTGCTCAGGCAGCTGAAATCGTATGGCAACTTCGTGGAGAAGCAGGTAAAAGACAGATCGATGATGTTGAAATCGGTATGACCCACAACATTGGTGGAACCGGTGGAACCGCAGCTGTACACATAATGTCACGCTGATTTTTAAAATCAGCGTCAACCCTTTTTTTATTTATTTCATACTAATTTTATTGAATTTGATTATTCTCAGGCTTAAATAAAAATAATTAAAACTTGAATCAATGATTAAAGATAGATTAATGGATCATCTTACAACCTTCACCCCTTTAGCTTTACAATCCATTATTCCTCCAAGAACATTGTAAATCTTACTGTATCCAACTTTACTCATGCTATTAGCTGCATTACGGCTTCTCACACCGGATCTGCAGTAAACTATGTATGTGCTGTTTTTATCCATCCCTTCAAGCTTATTTATGAAATCTGGGGAGTTGTAGTCAACGTTTTTGGAACCCTCAAAATGATCTTCAGCGTACTCTTCGGGTGTTCTAACATCTAAAATAACAAAATTAGGATTATTTTCATTCTCTTTTATCATTTTTAAGGCTTCTTCACAGGTTACATCCTCAGTATTTGAATTTTTTTCCTGATTTCTTCCCAACATAAAATACACCTCTCTAATTATGATAATTATTTGAATCAATATTTGTCTTTTAATTTATCTAATAATATGCCCTAATTTCATTAATTATTGTAATTTTTTAAAGGGTTTTATCATACTTCTAAAAACGTCCAGGGCCACGCTTTTGAAAAATATCAGTTCATGATCTCTTATGCCCCCTACCAACCTGAGAACAACGATGTAAAATATGAAGGCTGCAGTTGATGCCAAAAGAATGCTTAAGGGTTTCTGGGGATTGATGAATAGTAAGACAAATGCCATTAAAATTGATGCCCCTATGCTCTTTGTAAGAAAGCCGAAGTAAAATGTACATCTGATGTACTTGAATGAGTAGAACACTGTTAGAAGGAAGGAAAATATGTAGACCAGAAGTGTTGTAAATGCCACTCCAATGATCCCAAATTTGAATCCAAGGGTGACATCCAATACAACGTTTAAAATTGCAGATATTATCCATATATTTCCAGTTATCCTGGTTTTATGTTCAAGAACAACGATCTGGGAAATTATACCATAAACTCCAAAGAAGATACCTCCAAGGGCAATTATGGGCACTACAATATATCCATTTGAGGCTATCTCCGGTGTTGAAAGCAGGTTGAGTATGGGTTTTGCCAGAACTGACAGACCAACGAAGGTTGGTATTGAAACCATGAGGAAGAATTTTATTGAATGATTCAAGAGACGTTTCACATCGTGCACACGGTTCTGGGCATAGTATTTGGATAGTATTGGAAGCAGAACTGTGTAAAATGGAGACAGTATCAGGGATATGATGTTTCCAAGGAGGTAGCCTGCAGAGTAGTAACCAACGAATGAAAGTCCAAGGAGTAATCCTATGACGTAACGGTCTGCTATATCCAGAATCCAGAATGAAATATTGCTGGGAATTGTTGGCAAACCAAAATTAAGGTATTCCCTTAAATTATGAAATTCAGGGATTTTAAACCCAATTTTAGATAGTATTGGCAGGTACATTACAATGAAGGTAATTAACTGTGTTATTAGCACTCCAACTACAGCTCCAGTTATACTGTAATGCATTGAAATGAGGATGGCAATGATGATCACTGTTAGGTAGGCCTGCGCAAATGTGAAAATGGAGTAGGTTTTCATCTCCTGAAAAGTACGGAAATAATCAAAAAAAAGCAGTATTAAACCGTTTAAAAATATCACGGCGGATAAAATTAGGCTGATAATAATATTACCCTCAAAGAGAAGGTTTGCAACGGGTTTTGCAAGGAGCAGTATGAGTATGGACACAACCAAACTTCCAAATAATGTTGCAAATCCAAGGGAGTAAAACACTTCCTTTATCTCATCCATATCCTCTGCGGCTGCAAGGTATCGTACCATGGTGTAAGGCAGGCCCAGAGATGCTACAGCAGGGATTATGGTCATGGTCACTGTGAACTGGTTCCATGCACCATATTCAGATGCTGTAAGTGTTTGAGTTAAAATTGGAAGTAAAAATAGGGGGCTTAAACTTGCCAGTATACTGCTTATCCCGACCAATCCAATTTTTTTAACGAATATCTTGTATTCCTGCAATTGAATACACCAACCCCGTGGTCAGCAATTAAAAAAATTTTTGTAAAGTTTGTTATAAGCACGTTATTATAAGCACGGCTTTAAAAAAATTTAAACTGTATACACCATTATTTATGTTAACCCTATCATTAAACATTTTTTTTAGAGTAAAAATTTGAATGAAAATAAAAACTCTTCAAAATTTGATAGATTAAAAAATAGGGATTTTTTTTTTATAGATCAAAAGGGACTTAGAAAAATAAAATGAAGCTAATGTTTCATAAAAAAAAGTAAAAATGGTGGGGAAGTTTTAAAACATCCCACTAATGCTGATATTACATCATTGGTGGCATTCCACCAGGCATTCCGCCCATTCCAGCAGCTGCCATCTCTTCTGGGCTTGGCTGTCCAGATTTGGAGGATGCTATCATATCATCGATCCTCAGGATCATCTCTGCTGCTTCAGCAGCGGACTGTATTGCCTGTTTTTTAACACGTTTAGGTTCAATGACGTTTGCAGCTTTCATGTCAGTTACACCGCCTTTGAACACGTTCAGTCCCATGTATGAGGATTTTTCGTGTGCAGCCCTGAGGTCCACAAGTGCGTCAATGCTGTCGAGTCCTGCGTTTTCAGCCAGGGTTTTTGGTACAACTTCCAGTGCTTCTGCAAATGCAGCTATTGCTAACTGTTCTCTGCCACTTATGGTGTCAGCGTAGTCTTTTAAGGCTTTGGCTATTGCTATTTCTGGTGCTCCTCCACCTGCAACGACTTTTCCATCTTCAACTGTTGCTGAAACAACGCCGAGTGCATCTTCAACTGCTCTTTCAACTTCTTCTGCAACGTGTTTGGTGCTGCCCCTGAGTATGAGGGAAACAGCCTTTGGATCTTTGCAGTTTTCTATGAAGATCATGAGTTCGTCGAATATCTTTTTCTCGTAGACACGGCCTGCGTTACCAAGATCTTCAGGGGTGAGGTCGTCGATGTTGGTTACAACCTTTGCACCCGTTGCTTTTTCCAGCCTTTCTATGTCAGATTTTCTAACCCTTTTAGCTGCAAGTATTCCTGCTTTTGCAAGGTAGTGCTGTGCAAGGTCGTCAATTCCTTTCTGACAGAAGAGTACGTTTGCTCCACTTGCTATGATCTTGTCAACCATGTCACGGATCATCTGTTCTTCCTGTTCTATGAATGCCTGCATCTGTGCTGGGTCAGTTAATTTGATTTTAGCATCAGTTTCAAGGTCTTTCACTTCAACTGGATATTTTAAGAGTGCAATTTTTGCATCCTGCAAATCTTTTGGCATGGATGGGTCTAACCTACCTTTGTCAAGAACAACACCGTTTACTATTTCGGATTCAGCTACTGTAGCTCCCTGGATCCTCTGTATGTGTATGCTGTCCCTGTTTATTTCACCGTCTTCTTCAACCTGTTTAACAGCAGCCACTATGAGTTCTGCTAATGGTTCCCTTGCGGTTTCTGTTCCTTTTCCTGTCATTGCAGTCATTGCAACCTGTTTAAGGGTTTCCCTGTCGTCTGCATTAAATGCAATGTCTTCGAGGATTTCCTGAGCTTTTGCTGCTGCATTCCTGTAACCCATTACAATAACTGTTGGGTGTATGTCCTGTTCAAGGAGTCCTTCTGCTTTTTTGAGGAGTTCTCCTGCTATTATAACTGCTGTTGTTGTTCCGTCGCCCACTTCATCTTCCTGGGTTTTTGCAACTTCAACGAGCATTTTTGCTGCAGGGTGTTCAATGTCCATCTCTTTAAGGATGGTCACACCGTCGTTTGTCACAACAATGTCTCCAAGTCCGTCCACAAGCATTTTGTCCATTCCTTTAGGACCTAATGTTGTTCTGACAGTTTCTGCAAGTAATTTACCTGCCATTATGTTCATTCTCTGAGCATCTCGTCCCAGAAGCCTTGAAGTGTCTTCTGGTAGTATTATAACTTGTTGGCCTTGTCCGCCTAATTGTGCCACATTATCATCTCCTAGTCTCTTGTAATCTATCGATGGGTTAGAGGTTCTATAAATAGTTTGTGATTATCTGGTTTTGAAGAGCCACTTTTAAAGGGAGGGACTTAAATTAAGGTGAACCTAAAAGAAAATAATTAGGTAAAAAGAGTACCTAAATAATATCGTGATGGCCCCTAAACTTTTTTAAACCACTAAAAGGATAAGTTCTTTAAAATTTTCTTAAAAATAAATCTTCTTAAATAAAAAGGAAAATGGAAGTTCCATTAAATCCAATTTCCTACTCTTTTTCATTGAAATGTTCAATTGCACTGTCAACAACATTTATAATAGCATCTGAAAGGTTTTCACCTTCTCCATCAATCACCTGGGGTATGTTGTCGCAGTAAACAACTTCAAGACCTGCTTTCAGCGCATCCTTTGTTGCAACATCAACTGCAGCTGCTTTAAGTTCTGTGAGCATCACATCAGCTTCATCAATATATCTTTCAATATCCTTCTGCAACAGAGGTCTGTTTGAAAGGTGTGGTGTTGTTCCGACCACTCTGCAGCTGTACTTATCTTCAAGGTGTTTGATAAGAACATCTTTTATTGAATCAGGTGCAGTTGTTGCAAACAAAACATTCTTTCCACTTATATCTTCAAGGGGTTTCGGCCTGAAAACAGTGGATATAACAGTTGCATTAGGATTTATATCCTTAATGTACTCTTCGATGCGTTTAACTTTCTCCGAACTTGCCATTGGCTCTTCACACATGGTTATAACTGCGAGATCAGCCTTTTTAATTCTGTAGGGTCCGAAGAATAGTTCAATGTTTATGATGGGCTGGTTAGCACCCACAAGGACGATGTGTTTGTCAGTTTTTATTGGAGGTATGGCTGCACCACTTCCCTCCATTATAACGAAGTCAGCATCCACCTCATTTGCAAGCTGAGCTCCCTTCTTCATGTTGGTTATAAAAACATCTCCAACCATTCCACCACCACATCTTCTACAGCCTATGGTTAAGATACGGCTCATCAATGCATCTTCCCAGTGATCTGATGCTGCGTGAACTCCCTTATCTGACTGTTCCATGAGGTACTCTGGTGTTATTTTGATCTTATCTCCATGAACTATTTCAGGTTCTTCAGGCCCTCCACGTCCCATTGCAACCACACATGGGTTGTACTTCTCTTTGTGTATGAGTCTGGCTGCATATGCAGATACTGCAGTTTTACCAATTCGCTTACCAGTTCCAAGGATCTTGAGGGATGGTTTTTTCAGCACATCATGCTCGGAAATGGGGTAGAACTTGAAATCAGGGCCTTCATATGGGACACCTATATCAAGAACAAGCGACGCAATTTTGAACCTTTTTGAGTAATCCACTATGGGTTCATCACTCAGATCCATGACCACATCAGCATCGTAGTCCCTTACAACATCAACTATTGTGTTGTAGGGTATTTTATGAGGGTCATCACCGAAGTGAACAGGTCTTCCAAGTTTTTCAACAACACCCTCCTCAGAGTCTTCCCTTAACTTCTCTGTACCTCCTATAAAAACAACTGCAACAACTTCGTTGTGTTCAAGGCTGTCCAGGGTGTCCAGTGCAGATTTTGTGACGGGAAGGTAGTGCTCTCCGTCAACCAGGCATACCATATTTCTTATAGCTTTCATGGTAATACATCCAAATTTTTTTTGACAACTAATCAATGAATTGGTTTTTGATAAAACAGTGTATTTTTTAATAAATATTTTAATAAATACTATATTAATGGATGTATTTAAAGGATTTATTCTGTGTTAATCCACAGGAATTTCAGTTATAAAAAAAAATCAGTATAATAAATGTAAGAACTAAACAGGTGCAATGAAGTAGTCAGGATTTGTTTATAAATTATCTGAATTTATAAAACCCTGAATTAATAAACCATAGCTTTGAATTTGTAAACCATAGCTTTTTTTTAATTGTAAATCAGAAGTTTGATGGAAGTTTAAGAACTTTCTGATTGATTATTCTGTTCTAAAATTGAGTATTTATTTATTAAATCAGGAGATTCAAATCATCACGTTATTCATCATTTTTTTTCATAATTAACATCTTAATACAGATTTTAAAAGTATTACAATGATCTGACGTGACGATTTTACAGTTGCCTGAATTTTTTTTAGATGTTTCTACTTTTTTAAGCAAATTATCTACAGTTTTATTTTCTGTTTCTGGTATTTTAGAGAGTTTTCATCCTGGAATTTGATCAATTCTTTTTTGGATCGTTTCACAAGTTCTGCAAGACCATTCGAAATGTTCGAAGAGCTTCCGCCGTTGTTGTTTGCAATTATTTCAGAAATTGCATTGGATAATACAAAAATAGCGTGTTTATGTTCGGCTTTAGTTCTGTGAATGTGATGGGGGCTTATATGAAGACACAGGTACTCTTTGCACTCGTCTTTCACTTCATATTCATCATCAAGATATTTTAAAACGTATACCAGAAACTGATGCAGTTGTATGAGCTCATCCTTGTACATATTTACCAGACACCTTCCCCTTGATTTATTATTAAGATTAATATAGGCATGTTATATATACTATTGGTACAGCACATCTCATAAAAGAAGCAATAAAGACTAGTTGTCTACTATTAACAAGTATTTTCATGCCAATACGATCTTTAGCATCTATTACAGATAAAGTTTTTGTAGGTAACAATTTAAGTCCTTGTCTATTAAAGAGAATCAATGAAACCTAAATAACAATTGAACCAAAATTAATAATTATATTCTGTGAATCAAGAATTTCTATAACCCTGAATGAAGGGGGGTATAAATTTTAGTAGTAAGTACATCAACAGTACAATACAACAAATTATAATTAAGAATCAACATCAAAGTAATCTTGAAAGTACATCTCAGAAGGTACATCCTCAAACTATATTATCAAATTGATATTGATTTTCATTTAAATCAATGCTGTTAAAAGATAATACTGTTAAAAATTAGATATTAAAATTAAAAATACGTAAGATCGGTACATATCACATCAGTACATTAGCAAATTCATTTAAAAAAAATTCATTTCAAGTTAACCTTTGTTTAAGATTTTTATTTTAAAATTAAACAGGATAATATTATATCATAGGAAATCGAGTTGTGGTACCCATGGAAATCATAAAATTAACTGATAAAGAAAGGAATGAGCTTTTAAAACGTTCAGAACTTGATGATACCCGTGTCACAGGCACAGTTGGGGAGATAATCAACGATGTGAGAGCAAGGGGTGACGTGGCACTTAAACATTACACAGAAAAGTTCGACAAAGTTGAACTCAAGGATTTAAGGGTTAAAAAAGCATCAATAAACAAAAAAAATTTCAGCATCGATGAAAAGGTTTTAAATGCCCTTAAAAAAGCTTCAGATAATATAAAAAAATTTCACAAGGCCCAGATACCTGAAGAATGGTTCATTGAGGTTGATGAAGGCATAACTGCCGGGCAGATAATCAGACCCCTGGACTCAGTTGGATGTTACATTCCAGGAGGCAGGGCAATTTATCCATCAACCATATTAATGACAGCCATACCTGCAAAGATGGCGGGAGTTCCAAGAGTTGTCTGCTGCACCCCTCCTGGCCCAGATGGCACTGTCAGCGATATAATCCTTGCAGCAGCCAGTATAGCGGGTATTGATGAGATATACATGGTTGGAGGTGCCCAGGCAGTGGCTGCAATGGCCTATGGAACAGAAACCATTCCAAAGGTTGATAAGATAGTTGGGCCTGGAAACGTATTTGTCACAGCAGCAAAGAAAATGGTCTACGGAGCAGTTGACATAGATTTCCCTGCAGGCCCATCAGAAGTTCTCATAATTGCAGATGAAACAGCAGATCCCGAATACGTGGCACTGGATATGATGGCACAGGCAGAGCACGATCCAAATGCAGCATCAGTTCTTGTTACAGATTCAATGGACACTGCAGAGGCAGTTAACACGGAAATTCAGGAGAAAATAGGATCCATGGAGCGCAGGGAAATCATAACAGAATCCCTTGAGAGGTATGGGAGGATCATTGTAACAAACTCCATTGAAGAGGCAGTTGATTTTTCAAATGAATACGGTCCAGAGCACCTGATAATAACAACAGAAAATCCTGAAAAACTACTTAATTCCATAAACAATGCAGGATCAATATTTTTAGGCAGACTCACACCTGTGGCAGCAGGAGACTACGGCTCTGGAACCAACCATGTTCTCCCAACATCTGGATGTGCCAGGATGTACTCAGGACTGTCTGCAGAATCATTCATAAAGAAACCAACAGTACAGAGACTATCCGAAAAAGGGGTTTTAAGCCTTAAAGATGTAATAGTTGATCTTGCAGAGTACGAAGGCCTCTATGCACACGCAGAATCATTTAAAAAACGTTTGGATCATGTGACGAGCAAAAGATGATATGAAACTAAGTGATGAGTTCAAAAAAAAATCAACATCATCTAAAAACATCAATAAAAGAATTAACAGCACTAGGAACATGCATTAAAAAAAATTTCAGATCCTATTTAAAATTCCATTTTTATCTACTGCAATGGGTTATATACTGGTTAGGATAAAACTATTGATAGAATTATTCATATTCTTTTGAATTCATTCATAAGATCCTAAAAGCAAGACATTAAATGATCTTAGAAATCAGGATATAAACCAATAACAAGGTAATCAACATTAAATAAAGTTATGAAATCAAAATAAAGCTTAAAATATTTTTTAGAGGTGAATTACATTGACAGATTCATTGGAAAACTGGAGAAGAACCCACTACACAAAAGACGTTAAACCCGAGATAAACGGTGAAGAAATAGTGCTCATGGGATGGGTACACGAGATAAGAGATTTAGGAGGTATAATATTCGTACTTTTAAGGGACAGGGATGGACTGATACAGATAACAGCCCCAAGTAAAAAGGTTTCACCTGAACTCTTTGAAGAGATCAAGAAACTCAAAAAAGAGGGAGTAATCGCAGTCAGGGGACTTGTTCAGGAATCTGGAAAGGCACCAAACGGTGTTGAAATCATTCCAGAGGAAATAAAACTATTAAATGAATCAAAACTACCCTTACCACTTGACACAACAGGCAACACCCATGCAGAGATCGACACAAGACTTGATTCAAGGTTTTTAGACCTTAGAAAACACAACGTAAGTGCAATATTCAAGATAAAAAGCAGGATGTTCCACTCAATCAGAAACTTTCTGGAATCAAGGGGATACACAGAGATCAACACTCCAAAACTCGTTGCATCTGCAACAGAGGGAGGTACAGAATTATTCCCAATAACCTACTTCGAGAGGGAAGCATTCCTTGGTCAGAGTCCACAGCTCTACAAACAGATGATGATGGGTTCAGGTTTTGACAAAGTATTTGAAATAGCACCAATATTCCGTGCAGAAGAACACGACACCCTCAGACACCTCAACGAAGCAGTATCCATAGATGTGGAAACCGCCTTCACTGATCATGAAGATGCAATGAACATACTTGAGGAACTGGTGTGTAAGGCCATAGATGACGTTAAAAAACACTGTGAAGATGCCCTGAAAACCCTTGAAGTAGAATTAGAGGTACCAGAAACTCCATTCAAACGTGTGACCTACGATGAAGTCATTGATATTGTCAACTCCAAGGGAGTAGCAATGAGGCATGGGGAAGACCTTTCAAGGGCAGCTGAAAAGGCCATGGGAGAAGCTATGGATGATTACTACTTCATAACAGAATGGCCAACATCCATAAAACCATTCTACGTAATGCCTGGCTTTGAAGACCCAGAGAAGAGCTGTGCATTTGATTTGATGTACAAGGACCTTGAAATATCCTCAGGAGCCATGAGGGTGCACCAGCACGACCTGCTCCTTGAGAAGATCAAAAAACAGGGCCTCAACCCAGATTCATTCAGCAGGTACCTTGCAGCATTTGAATACGGAATGCCACCACATGCAGGATGGGGACTTGGAGCAGAAAGGTTCACAATGTGCCTGACCGGTGCAAAGAACATAAGGGAAACAGTGCTCTTCCCAAGGGACAGAAGGCGGTTAACACCATAACCAACCTTCAAAACAATCTTTTTAAAATTGCGGAACAAGTTCTGCAAACTTGCAAATTTTCATTTGCAAGAAAATGTTGATCAAAAGGTAAACTCCTTAAATGGAGTTCAAAACTTTTGCATCATTTTTTTTGTTTACATTCTTTTATTAAAACTAATTTTAATAGTAATTACCGTAATTTTAAGTGTTTAAATCAATTTTTTTAATAAAATTTTCTTAATCATACAGATAATTCATTAATTAAGTGGATAGAATAAAGATAGAAATAATACTGAACTTAAGGAGAGGGATTTACGTGAAAAACTATGATGTGGCTGTTGTTGGAGGAGGACCTGCAGGTATCATGGCTGCAATCCATGCAGCAGAACTTAAAAAAGATGTGGTGCTGATTGAGAGGAACGATTCACTGGGAAGAAAACTTCTCATAACAGGAAGTGGCAGGTGCAACCTCACAAACACTGCAGAGACCAGTGAATTTATAGAAAAATTCGGTAGAAAGGGGTCATTTTTAAGATCTGCATTTAAATCCTTTTCAAACAAGGATACAATGGAATTTTTCAAATCCAGAGGTCTGAATTTAAAGGTTGAAGATGGGGGCAGAGTTTTCCCAGTTACAGATGATGCAGATTCTGTTTTAAATCTTTTAAGATCATGTTTAAAAGAAGCTGGTGTTTCAATACTTTACGATCATCGCCTGTCCCATGTTGATGTTTTGGGAAATGAAGATGAAACTTCTTTTAAACTCAATTTTGATAATAGCTCTTTAAAGGCAAAATGTGTTGTTATTTCAACTGGTGGAGCTTCCTATCCTGCAACAGGATCCACAGGTGACGGCTTCAGGGTGGCAAATGAACTGGGCCACAGGATCCTTCCATTGAAACCGGGTTCAGTACCTCTTAAAACCCTGGAGAAATGGATTTGGGATATTCAGGGAACATCCCTTGAAGATGTTGGCTTAACCTTTAAGAGGGGCAAAAAGAAGATAGCCTCTGGTGAGGGTGATGTTATATTTACCCACTTTGGAATTTCAGGACCTGCAGTTCTTGATTTAAGTCTGGAGGTAGTTTCAGCACTTGAAAAAGGGGAAGTTCAGCTTCTCATGGATCTGAAACCTGAAATTGGAAGGGAAGACCTTGAAGAGGAACTCTTAAAAGAATTTGAAAAACATGGAAAAACTTACATGAAAAATTTCCTTAAGTTTTTAATGCCCAACCGCCTTATCCCTGTATTTCTAGAACTTGGAGATCTTGATCCAAATAAAACCCTCAACCAGATAAGTAAGCATGAAAGAAATTCCATGTTAAACATCTTAAAATCCATGCCCTTGACTATAACAGGACATTTACCACTTGAAAAGGCCATGGTAACTTGTGGGGGTGTTTCAAAGAAAGAGATAAACCCTCAAACAATGGAATCAAATATATGTCAGGGAATATATTTTGCAGGTGAAATAATCGATCTTTGCGCACCCACAGGTGGCTACAATTTGCAGGAAGCCTTTTCAACAGGTTACCTTGCAGGTGATAGTGCTGCAAGATCAGATGAATGAGATCTATAAAAAAGCAGGTTCAAAGCTGGAAAACATGTAAAAAAAACATGTGAAATTTAAGAAACAACCTGATCTCAGTTTCCTACTTTTTTCAGGTCATTATGGAAAGTATTTCTTATACTAGAAATCCTCCAAGGTTTCAGTAGATTTTTTTTAGACATTTACAATGTCTTTGTCATTTAATATGAATCCCTTTTAAAAGAAATATAAAAAAATAGGTTTAGAAGATTTTAGTTCTTCTACTTTTTTTGAATTTATTTTTGGTATTATCCTCTTTATTTACCTTTACCATTTACGTAGGCTTCAACTGTCCTTGATCCGAAGTAGAATATGATTATGATCCCAACGATCCATGTGAAGTTGGCTATAACTGTATTTGCAGATGTTCCGGTTATTTTTGCTCCTTCAAAGGTTACAATGGGCACAAAGGTTAAGTAGACTGTTATGAATGCACCTGTAAGTGCTTTGCGTATTTCACCTGTGTCGAAGGGTGAAGTTCCAGACATGTAGTTTGCAACAAGAAGTATACCAAAGAAGGTTACAAGACCCATTCCTATGAATATCCACTGCATGTGAAGTCCGAGAAGGAAAACAACAAGTGGAATTATTAAAAGATCAATTATTCCAATAAGACTTATCATTTTAAAGCTGTTGAACCATTTTCTGTGCCTGGAATTTTTAACTTGCCTTAAAAAGTTATCCTTTTCCCTTTCAGCTTTTTTAGCTTCTTTATCCAGCCATTCAACCCTTTTTTCTAGGTCTTCATTTTCTTTTGTCAGTTTTTCAATCTTTAATCTGTCAAGCTCACGGATCTGTTCTACTAACTCTTCTTTTTCCCTGTGAAGTTCTTCAAGTTCATTCCCCAACTCTTTCTTTTCAGCTTCTGTCATATTTTTCCCTCAGCCCGTATTGTGACATTAAATTGCTCATTAGCTTAATTTTCTATTTTTTTTATTAATATTTTTTTATTCGACATGCTATTTAAGTTTATAATATTATTAAATCAATTATAGAAAATTGTGTGCCTTCCCAAACCCATTCATGAGATGGATCATTATTAAAACTTTTTTTAATAGCATTTTAATGGATTCAACTATATTAACCTTTAACCTATAAAGCACATCTACTTTAAAGATTTATAAATTAGAATGCAGGTTTGAAAAAAAATAGTGGGACAAAAAAATAGTGGGATGATCCTATCTGGAAGGTTGATAAAAAAAAGATTTAAAGGGGATTAATACACCAGATCAATCCCTCTAAGTGATCCAATTTATATCAAAGACCTTAATGGGATGATTTCAATTTCATTGATCTCTCAGAAGGCTGTAAAAGGTCGTTAGATTTGCCTTCTTTCAACATCAACCTCATATCAACAGCTAATGCTCCTTTTCCTTCATCAAATACCATCAATGGGTTGATTTCAAATTCGTTGATCTCTGGGAAGTCTGTGACGAGCTGTGAAATTCTTAGTATTATGTCCAGAATGGATTCAATATCCTTTGCACTATCTCCCCTTGCACCTTCAAGGAGTTCATGAGTTTTGATTCCACTTATCATATCCTCGGCGTCCATTTCATTTACAGGTGCAATTGCGAATTTAACGTCTTTCAACACTTCAACGTATATACCGCCCAGTCCGAACATGAGCATTGGGCCGAAGGCAGGGTCCTGAACCATACCTATGATAACCTCCATACCACCTGAAAGCATTTGCTGTAGTTGAACACCTTCAAGGTTGGCTTCAGGTTCTTTCTTAGGTATGTTTTCCATCATATCCTCGTAAGCTGTCCTGACTTCCTCTGCACTCGTGAGGTTGAGTTTGATCCCACCAACATCAGATTTATGTGAGATCTGTGGAGAAACAATTTTCATAACCAGGGGATATCCAATTTCCTCAGCAGCTTTTACTGTATCTTCAACTGTTGTTGTGATGGCAGTGCCCACTGTTGGAATTCCATAGGCCTTCAGTATATCAAATGATTCAAGACCAAGGGTGTGCATACCCTTTTCCTTAGCATCTTCAATTATGTTTTTAACTGCAACCTTATCAACGTTGAATTCCTGAGCTTTAGGATATTCCTGATCCTTGATGATGCTGTAATCGTAGAGTTTCTTCATGCTTTTTACAGCCCGTTTAGGGTACAGGTAATTGGGTATCTGTTTTTCTGCTAGAAGTTTTTCTGCACCTTCAAAGCTGGTTCCTCCAAAGAAACTGCACAGAATTGGTTTTTCAGATTTCTGAGCGTGTTCAATTGCAACGTTGGCAATTCCCTCAGCATCGGTAACTGATTGTGGTGTTACCAGGTAGATCACTCCATCCACGTTGGGATCCTCTAAAACAGTGTCAAGGGCAAATGCATATCTCTCTGGACTTGCATCCCCCAGTACATCAACTGGGTTTTTAACACTTGCAGTTTCAGGCAATCCATCCTTCAACTTTTGCCTGGTCTCACAGGTGAGCTGAGCAAGTTCAAGACCAGTTTTTATTGCAACGTCTGTGGTCATAATTGCAGGACCACCTGCATTTGTGAGTATGGCTATTCTATTTCCCTTTGGAAGTGGGGATAATGCCAGGGCACTACTGTAATCCATGAGCTCGTCAAGGGAATTTACACGTATGATTCCGCACTGGGAGAATGCTGCTTCATATGCAGAGTCAGAACCAGCGATTGTACCTGTATGGGAGGAAACTGCTTCAGATCCCTTGGATGTTCTTCCAGATTTTATAACGAGAACAGGTTTTTTCTTTGAAGCTTTTTTACTGGCTTCTATGAAACCCGGACCATCAACGATACCTTCAAGGTAGGCTGTTATAACGTTGGTGTTTTTATCTTCCATGAAGTCCTTCATGCAATCGTTTTCATTGATGACTGCCTTGTTTCCAAGACTGACGATTCTGGAAAATCCTATATTCTTTTTATCAGCATAATCAAGAATAGCAGCCATTATGGCTCCGGACTGAGTCATGAATGATATTTTACCTTTATGAGCAATATCAGAAGAAAAAGATGCATTCATATCGTTGTAAGTATTCATTATACCCAAACAGTTAGGACCAACGAGTTTTATACCGTATTTTTTGCATATCTCCACCAGCTGGTTCTCAAGTCTGGCTCCCTCTTCATCAACTTCTTTGAATCCGGCTGAGATCACTACGATATTTTTTATTCCAGTTTCTCCACATTCTTCAACTGTTGCTGGAATTATATGGGATGGTATGGTTATAACTGCAAGATCTACAGGACCATGTTCCTTTATGGAGGTATACGCAGGAATTCCGTGTATTTTACCACCTTTAGGATTCACCGGGACAATTTTTCCCTTGTAGTAATTCAAAAGGGACTTCATAATATCGTATCCGATTTTACCCTTTGTCTCCGATGCACCTATCACTGCAACTGATTTTGCATTGAACATATCACGCATGTCTATCACCTCTTATATGAGTTATCCAAATTTTATCTAATTTTTTTTTGAGATTGAATATAAAAATCAGTACAAACATGATAATACTAATTCATCATGTTTATTCATTATATTAATACGTAATTATTTTAATTATAGCAAAGTAGTAAATAAACTTTTCTTTTAGCCTGTACAATAGATTTTTTTCTTTACAAACGTCATTAAACAATTGAAATTTTATGTTATTATCACATTGATTAACGTTGTGATAATCTAATTGAAATGGAAATAATATATAAAGATGGTTGTTACTTTCATAAAAAATAATTTAAAGCTGAAGCATAAATTAATAAAAACCGATATAAATGTAATTTAACTTACTGCAATGGTAATCCCATTAGTAATGATTAGAACCATAAAAAAGAAACTCATAATCAAAAGAGTGCCCTTTTAAATTCTTTTATAACAAAAAGGTGGTACTATACAAGATTTGAGGCCTCGTATGATAAAGATAGTTTACGATATCAAAGTTTATAGGGAAGTATTAAGAGATATTATACAAGCAGATGATGTGGTTGTGGAGCTTGGATGCCACGTTGGTAACTCAACAAGGATCATCTCAAAACTCAACAAGGATGGAAAAATATTTGCCCTTGACAACAGTCCAGAGGCAGTCAAGCCAATGGAATCACTTGAAAAAGAAAATCCAAACCTTGAATTCACCAAAGCCGATGTCAGGCTCCATGAAACACTGGAAGCTGTGGCCGAGAAAATCAGGGAAGTTGGACGGTGTGACCTTTTATCCGTGGATCTTGGAGGGGGATACCATCCCGACACAGTTTTCAAGGTCTTTTTCATATGGTCGTCAACTTTAAAACCCAAAAATACCATAATAAGAAACAGAGGACTTTTAGATTTCGTTCATTCATCTTCAACAGATGAGGTGATAAAATCTCGTGAGGGATGGCTGGAATCATCTGGAAATGATGGAATCCCACCAAGGTTGAAGGAATTCAAACTTTGGTCTTCAAAAATCAACTAAGAGTGTTTATAGGAGTGTTTTCATGATAGGTAAAAGAATCAGGATTGAAAGGATACTGAACAGAAAAACAGGAAGATGTGTAATAGTACCAATGGACCACGGAGTATCTGTAGGCCCAATCCCTGGAATTATTGACATGACCGACACGATAGACGAAGTTGCAAGCGGCGGAGCAAACGCAGTTCTCATGCACAAAGGAATGGTTGGATGCGGCCACAGAGGATATGGAAGAGATATAGGTCTTATAATACACCTTTCAGCAAGTACATCCCTGGGACTTGACCCTGACAACAAGGTGCTTGTAACATCCGTTGAAAAAGCCCTTAAAATAGGTGCAGATGCAGTGTCAGTTCATGTGAACATTGGATCAGAAAAAGAACCTGAAATGCTCATGAAGCTTGGAAGCATTTCAGAGATATGTGACAACTGGGGAATGCCCCTCATAGCCATGATGTACCCACGCGGACAGAACATCACAAACGAACACGATGTTGAGGTTGTTAAACTCGCTGCAAGGGCCGGAGCAGAACTCGGTGCAGATATCATAAAAACCAACTACACAGGAGACCCTGATACCTTCAAAGAGGTTATTGATGGATGTCCAGTTCCAGTTGTAATAGCAGGCGGTCCAATGGTTGAAACAGACCGTGAACTTCTTGAAATGGTTAAAAACTCAGTTGATGTTGGTGGAGCAGGAGTTGCAATTGGAAGAAATGTATTCCAGGCCAGATCACCACAAAAAACAACAAGGGCAATTGCAGGAATAGTTCACAACAATTTAGATGTTGATGAAGCCCTTAAAATATTAAATGGGTAACAGAGTTCATTTTTTTTAAGCTCAAGGGAAGGTTAAACTCATGAAATTCGCATGGATAATGGTTGAGGGTACAAACTGGGACAGGAAAAAGGAAGCAATAACAACGGCCCTGGAATCAGGCACGGATCACATCGTTGACTTCACAGATGTTGAAAAGATTCAAAAACTTGGAAACGTTACAATCATCTCCGATGTTGAAGGCGCAGATATAGTTCTTGTTGGAAGGAATGGAGAGGGTGATGGAACCCTTATAATACCCACGGACCTGTCAGAATCAAAGGATCTTGCAGCAATATCAAGCCTTAAAAGAAAGGGGAAAAAAGTAGCTGCATACGTGGAAATAACAAGTAAAAAACATGAAGAACTCGCATCTTACCTGGGAAGAACTGCAGACTACCTCATACTCCTTGGAAAGGATTGGACAGTCATACCCCTTGAAAATATCATAGCAGACCTTCAAAAAGAAGATGTGAAACTCATAGCGGCAGTTTCAGATTATGATGAAGCCAAGGTGGCACTTGAAACACTTGAATACGGTACAGATGGAGTACTTCTCTGCCCAAGAGATATCTCCCAGATAAAAAAGGTTTCAGAACTCATTGAAAAAATAGACTCTGAGAGCTACCAGCTGAAACCTGCAACTGTAACACGGGTTGAACCTGTTGGTTCCGGTGACAGGGTATGTGTTGACACATGCTCCATGATGACCCCTGGTGAAGGAATGCTCATTGGATCCTACTCCAAGGGAATGTTCCTTGTACACAGTGAATCACTGGAAAGTGAATACGTTGCATCAAGACCATTCAGAGTCAATGCAGGACCTGTACACGCCTATGTCATGACCCCAGGTAACAGAACACGCTACCTCTCTGAAATAGAAACAGGCGATGAGGTTTTAACAGTTGATAAGGATGGAAACACCAAAACAACAGTTGTTGGACGGGTTAAAATCGAGAAAAGACCTTTGATGCTTATTGAGGCAGAGTACGATGGAATAGTACTTAAAACCATCCTTCAGAATGCAGAAACAATAAGGCTTGTTGGAGAAGATGGAAAACCAATATCCGTTGCAGACCTTAAAACAGGTGACAAGGTCATGGTTTACCTTGACAAAAATGCAAGGCACTTTGGAATGGCAATAGATGAAACCATAATTGAGAAGTAAATCCAATTAAACGCACCATGTAAAGATGTCCGTAACAAATCACAGGGCACTGAAAGGTGTGTTTCACTGGATTAACCTTATTTCACCTTCAAATATTTTTTAAAACGCATTTAAAGTCTTTGAATTATTATTTAAAATCTTTAAGAAATTAAACTTTAAAAGTTCTGGAGGTTTTATGGTTGTCAGGGTACGATGTTGAGCTGATAGATCCTGAAAAAAAGGAAGAATTCTTTCTTGAACTTGTGGATATGGTTAAATTCGAGAGAAAAGCCAACATCCATGGGGCCTGTGTTAAACTCTTAACAGACAACTCCAGTTTTAAGGAGGAATGGGAAGACAACTTCAAATTCATGAACGAAGATATAAGACCCCACACCAAGATTTTCTCAGTTGAAGACGGTGGTGACCTCCAGGTTTTCTATGAACCCATTTCAAAGGCCTGCATAATCAAAAACTGCAACTACTATGGCTGGATAAAAAGCATAGCCCTTGCAGCTATTTCTGACTTCTTTGAGGATTACCACTCCATACACAGAAGATACTCAGTTCACGGTTCTGTTGTTGACTACAAAGGTCATGCAATGGCAATAATTGGCCCACCAGGCACTGGAAAAACCACCATGACCTATGGACTGCTTCAGGATGATTACTTCAACTACATATCAGATGACTGGTTTTTCACACGCCTATTTGACAATGCAGTGGTTGTATACTCCTCAGAAAAGAATTCCTACATAAGGGATGATATCGCAGAGGTATGGGCAGAATTTTCAAAGGAAATAGAGGAAGTTAAACTCGATTCTAAGGGGAGGGGTATTGCAGATGTGAACACCCTGTTCAACGGCCGCATAAGGGAGAGTTCAACGCTTCAAACAGTTGTACTCCTTGAGAGAAATCCTGGAAATCCTCCGTTCAGAAAATTAACTCCTGAAGAGGCACTGGAATTCATGGTTTTAAATGATTTCTGCAATCCCCACCAGCTCATTCGTGATGGGAGAAAATTCAATCTCAGACGGAATTTCTTCATGGACCTGTTCTCAAAACTCCAGGTTTACCTTCTAAACACTGTGGAAACACCAGAAGAAAGTCTCAGTAGAATAAAAGATCTTGCAACAAGGTGATATAATATGAGAGCTTTTTTAGCTGTGGATGTGAATAAGGAACTCTTAGAAAAAATAGGTGAAGTTCAGAAGCAACTTGCCAAGGCAGAAGCCCCTATTAAGTTTGTTGAACCAGAAAACCTGCATTTTACCTTCAAATTCTTTGGAGATATCTCCAGGGAAAAGGCAGATGAAATAGTAGGAATGCTATCAGAGAAAACCAAAAACTACCATCCATTTGAAGTCTCACTCAAAGGAGTGGGTGTTTTCCCACATTTGGGTTACATAAGGGTTGTATGGATTGGTGTTGAAGATCCAGACCAGTTTTCAAAGATGCAGATGGATTTCGATGGGGAGTTCATCAAGATGGGATTTAAAAAGGAGAGGAGCTACATTCCACACCTCACAATAGGCAGGGTGAAGGGAGCACAAAACAAAGAAGCCCTGGTTTCAGTAATAAATGAACTTGAAACTGTTGAAATCGGAAAAACCACCATAAAAAATCTGGTTCTCAAAGAAAGCGAACTAACACCAGCAGGGCCAATATACACGGATGTTAAAGATTTCCAACTATAAAAATAAAAAAAATTAAGCAATAAACAGTACATCCTTAAAGATCAGGGGATCAGTGAATTTCAGTTGATTACAGGTGACTAATTTGGCAGATATAAACTTCGACAGGATTCTGGAGGATATAAAACCCACAGAAACCGAAAAAAAGAGGGTAATGGAATTATCAGACGAGCTCATAAAAAATCTCAATGAAACTGCATCCCGCAAAGGTGCAGAAGCAGAAGCAGTTCTTGTAGGGTCTGTTGCAAAATCAACATGGCTTGCAGGCAAGGCAGACATAGACATATTCATGGAATTTTCTCTGGATACAGATGAGTCCTACCTTAAAAGATGCGGACTCAAACTCGGCCACAACTGCATAGAAACCATGGGAGGCACAGCTGAAGAACGATACGCATCACATCCATACGTTACAGGCACCATAGAAGGGTACGAAGTAGATTTTGTGCCCTGCTATTTCATAGAGGATGCCTCCCAGCTTAAATCTGCAGTGGACAGAACCATACTCCACACCCAGTACATCAAAAAACACCTGGACAAGAAGCAGGAAGATGAAGTTCTCCTACTCAAACGCTTCATGGAATGCGTTGGCACCTACGGATCAGAGTTCAAGGTGGGGGGATTTTCAGGCTACCTCTGCGAACTCATGGTACTTGAATACGGAACCTTCATGGGAGTTTTAGGGGCAGCATCCAGTTCCTGGAGGTACGGTCAGATAGTTGACCTTGAAAACCATGGTACAGCAGAACTTTTCAAGGATCCACTGGTTGCAGTTGACCCTGTGGACAAAAACAGGAACGTTGCAGCAGCACTGAACCTTCAGAAGATGTCAGATTTTATTGTTGCATCTGAAAACTTCCTCAAAAACCCTTCAGAGAGATACTTCTATCCAAAGGATCTGGAGTTCCATTCAGAATCAGTGAAAAAGGAATTTTTGAAGAGGGGTACAAAAACGTTTATCTTAACATTCAGGCCCCCTGATATTCCTGCAGATGCTGTTTACCCCCAGATCAGGAAGACTGAGAAATCCATTGTGAAGGTTGCAGAAAGCCATGGCTTCAGGGTTACAGGAAGTGACTCCTGGACAGATGAGGATGATGAAGCCATGATACTGGTTGAATTTGAAACCTGGAAGCTCCCAACTATGAGGAAACATTCAGGTCCTCAGATATGGTTTAAAGAACACCAGGAACGCTTCTTAGAGAAATATTCTGGTAAAGCATGGGTTGAAGGTGACAGATGGGTAGTTGAGGTTCCAAGAACCTATGAATCTGTTGAAGCATTCTTTGAGGGTGTTCTAACCCCAAATAAAATAGGTTACCTCAGATTTGGTAAGCACGTAAAGACTGAGATCCTCAAAGAACACCAGCTTCTTGACATCAACGAGCTTCTGGAATCCCAGTGTGATGGTGAAGTTTTAAGGTTCCTTTACCTTTACCTGAATAAGAATGAGCTTCTCTGGAGGTAATTTTTTAAAATCTTCGTAATATTTCATCTATTTTATATCAATGGATTTTTATTTAACTTTATTTTTAATAATCATTCGTTATTTCCATTTTTTTCTTAAACTTCTGATATTTCGATAAATTTATATGCCACTTAATCATATTTATTTATATATCTACATATTTGGATATATGAATAATTGAAGATCATGAATGAGATAGGGATATTGGATTAATGGTGGAATGGCCAACAATTTTCTAGGTGGGGGTTGATTCTTTGGATGATCCTACAAGGATATGTAAAGCTAGAGAATTATGTCTGGATTCTGAAGATATAAAAAAATTAGGGGATATTGTGCAGAATTTGGATGGTAATGGTGAATTATATACTAAATCCAAAAGTTTTAGAGCACTTTCAGACTCTACGCGCCTTAAGATACTGTATCTTTTGAAACATGGAGATTTATATGTTTGTGAAATAATCACAGCCCTAAATAAACCTCAATCCACAGTATCCCATCACTTAAACGTTTTGAAGAACGCTGATTTTATAAAATCCCATAAAGAAGGAATTTGGATAAAATATGGGCTTAAAAATCATGATATAATCAGAATTATTGAAATGATAACAGAATGAACCATTAAAATCTGAGGAGGAAATGAAATGGAAAAAGATAAAGTCGCACTTGCAGCATGCAGTGGAATGAGTCCTTACGGCCTTGTAAGTAGAGTAGCATCTACAGACACAGCTTCAGAAACTGATAACACCATATCCATATGTATGGGTGCAACTTCTGCAGATAGGCAGGGATTCAGAGAGTTAATAAGAAAATATCCAATCCTGGCAATAAACGGCTGTGAAAGTAACTGTGTAAACAAGATAATGAAGCAAAAGGGTGTTGAAGTTGCCAAAACCATAAATGTAATGGAAGAACTGGAAAAAACAGATTATAAACCCAACGATGTTTCAAGGCTGGATGATGAAGGCGAAATCTGTGTTGAAATAATTAAAGAGAAGGTAAAGGAAAAATTAGGTGAAATCCATGACAAAAGATGATGATAAAGCATTTGAAGCAGAAATAAAAGCTAAATACAGTGGGGGAACCTGTCCGTGTCAAACAGGATTCACTGAAAAAAAGAAATCCTCACTCAGAGAGGTTGTATGTAAAAAATGCGGCGCTGTATTTAAGACCAACAGAGACACTGAATACTGTTGGAAATGTGATACAAAGAAATAATTAACCTTATCTAATAAAAACGGGGTATTGGTTCATGAAAATTGTTGAAGTCCAGAATCTCACCAAGGTTTACCATGGTTTCACTGCAGTTGATCATATCAATTTTGAGGTCAATGAAGGGGAGATCTTTGGATTTTTAGGACCCAACGGTGCTGGTAAAACCACAACATGGAGAATGTTAACGGGCATAATAAATCCTGATGAAGGAGAAGCCCATATTTTAGGCTACAACATTCAAAATGAACCATTGAAGGTGAAACAGCATTTTGGTGTGGTTCCTGAAACATCCAATGCCTACGTGGATCTGTCTGCATGGCAGAACATCATCTTAATGGCAGAACTATATGGAATACCCAAAAAAGATGCTGAAACTCGTGCAAAAAATCTTCTAGATAAATTAGGGCTCTACGAAAGGAAAGATCAGAAAGTTAAAGGCTTTTCCAAGGGCATGAAACAGAGGCTGATACTCTGCATGGCCCTGATAAACGATCCAACCCTGCTATTTCTTGATGAACCCACAAGCGGCCTTGACGTCCAGAGCAGACGCCTCATAAAGGACATACTTCAGGAACTATCCGGGGAAGGAAAAACCATCTTCCTCACAACCCATGACATGGAGGAAGCAAACCAGCTCTGTGAAAGGGTTGCAATCATCAACAGGGGCAAAATTGCAACAATTGACAGGCCAGAAACCCTTAAAAACAGGATCAAAAAGTTAAACTCTGTTGAAATAAGTTTTGATAGAAGCATAAACATCCAGGAATTTTCAGAAATTTCAGATGTTGCTGAAGTAAAGATGGAAGGTGATAAGTTCAGGATCTACACAAAGAACATCAACGATCTCATCCTATCATTAACCCACTTTGCAGAGGAACGTGGATTGAAGATAATGACCATGAACACCCTGTTACCCTCACTTGAAGAAGTTTTCATTGAACTCACTGGAGGTTCCTAATGTTTCAGCAAACTTTAGACCAGTTGAAGCGTTCCCTGGGAATCATGAAGAAGGACATACGAATCTATTATTTGAAGGGTCCTGTAATCATATTTGGAGTGCTCATACCCCTATTCCTGTTTCTGGCATTTTTAACCGGCAGCAGGAATTTGCCCATTGAATTCCTGGTTTCTGGTCTTATATCAATGACCATCCTATTCACAGCCACATCTGTATCCCCTGTGATCATGCCATGGGAAGCACAGATGAACACCCTTGAAAGACTGGCATCCTGTCCAGTATCCATCTCAACCATTCTAATGGGGGACATGATGGCATCATTCATATTTGGGGTTGGAGTAACCGCAGTACCCGTAGCAATAGGACTGATCCTTGGGGTGGGTGTGATCCATCCCTTTGTCCTTGCAATGGGAATCTTCGTGGCTGCAGTGTGTTTTTCATTCCTGGGCCTTTTGATGTCAACCATTCCAACCAACGCACCCTCAAACGTCATGATGCTATCAACCATGGTGAAGTTTCCCCTGGTCTTTATAAGCGGCATATTCATCCCAGTAGAGAACATGCCCTACTGGGGTAAGGTCGTTGCATCCCTCTCTCCCCTCACCTACTTCACAGATCTAACCCGGTACTCACTCCAGGGATCCCACCACTATCCATTAACAGTTGACTTCGCAGTTCTTCTCCTCTTCACAGTTTTATTCTTCTATCTAGCTGTAAAACTGCATAAAAAGACTTTGCCAATGAGGATATGAAAAAAAGGGATGTTGAAAATCAGATTATTTTTATTTTAAATATAATACAAAAAAAAGGTTGATTATGGAAGGGTTTTTAATCACATCTTTATTTCCCTGTTCTCCAAACCCCTCTTTGCAAATGCAGCTGCCTCCTCAAAGGCATCCCTGTGAAATCCAGATGCCATGGTTTTTTTACATTCATCATCAGAAAAAAGCCTTATCTTGGATGATCTGCAGGGGTAATGCTGCAGTTTGAGCCCAGCTTCAACTGGAAGTTCCTCAGTTAATGTTTTGTTCAGATATTCCTCCTTTATGTACTCTGCAACGAAGGCAGTTGATCCGCAGGGTGATGACCTTAAAACTGTTACATCCTTGAGTTTATTACCATCGAGCTTCAGGTCAACTTTAGGCTTTCCAATTTTTGACACGAATTCATCGAATATTGGATTTCCATTTTCTTCAAGTTCGCACATTACGTAGGGACATGTAACATTTCCATGGGATTCCAACTGGTTTTTAAATCCATCCCCCTTCCATGCAGCAACTATCACCCAATCAACCTTACTGTGGAGACTATCCACCAGCTCCAAGGTGAGGTCTGGATGTGTTGTGTAGGTTATTAATATATTCGCATTCTCAAGAAGCTTCAAATCCCTTTCAGGCACATCTATCTCATCAAGGAACATTGACGAGGGTTGTTCAAGTTCTATAAAAGCCGTGTTAAACATTTCATTTATCGTCTCAAAGGCTCTGTCGCCATAGGGACCATCTGTAACTATTACAACTTTTAACATTTCTTTTACACCTCTAAACTCCCTATTAATTTCACATTAGTAACTAATGAAGTATCTATATATTTAAATATATCAGTGCTGATAGTTGATACCATGAAATCATGCCAGACAAATGGGAACAAACCCACCTGTGAACAGATTAAAAACCTCAAAAAGATCCTGTCTGAAATACCAGATGACGATGAAATATATAAAAGTTCTGAAGCAATAAAGGCACTTGCAGACCCCACAAGACTGAAAATAGTCTACCTCCTGAAGCAAGGGGAACTTTGTGTCTGTGAAATAATGGAAGCCCTTGAAAAACCCCAGGCAACCGTTTCCCACCATCTGAACATCCTGAAAAATGCAGGATTCCTAAAATGGCACAAAGAAGGTGTGTGGGTACATTACAGGCTTTCCAATGAGATGATTCCAGGTAACATAGATGAACTCATCAAAAACAGATGAAAAGACTTCATAGGCATTATTGGATATTAATCCCCATTCAATAGATTTAATAATTTTTTAACTACTCTAAAGTCTTAAAATAAAAAAGAATTAAATATTAATCCTTAACTTCTAATTTGCCTTCCTTTCTTAATGCTTTTTGGATGTTTGCCCATAGTTTCTCTTTTTTGTAAAGCTCACGAAGGTTTTCTTTATCTATTTTGGGCAGCAATTATCTTCAGGATCTTTGGGTGCAGTTCCACAACAAGATTCCTTTGTCTTAGCTTCAACTAGTTGTGTGGCTGCAAGAAGTCCTGCTTTAATTACTAATTCCGCAGGGATTGTTTCGTAGACTTCTCCTTCTACTCCAATCGTTCTACAATCTGAGTTACAGACTTCACAACATGGGCTTTCTCCAACTTCTCCTCCAATCCAATCTTCCAATGGTCGTTCATTGATCAGAATTTGATTAGATTGTAATGGGTCTTTTTTGAATTCCACAACAGATAGCACATTCTTTTCTAGAACGACTTTTATTCCAAGTGGATTGAGGGATTTTTCGAGTGTTAACACTGCATTTTCAACTTCCTCTTCCGTTGATCCACATCGTGGACATGTTTCTCCCTCATCTACAAGCCTTTGCCACCTGATTTTTAGAGTTTTTCTATTGGTTTCATTCATTTTCACTTTTTTCTCCCCCATATCATTTTTATAATGTATTAAGGAACTTTATTTTCTAAAAAAGGTCAATTATTATGAAAACCCTATTTCTCTATTCTTGGGTTAAAATATGATTTAACAGCAACATCCGCCTCCACCCAGGCTAAGACCTAACCTGTTTAAAAAGGCCATGTATCCCTTATCAATTAGCTGTGTTTGGCTTATAAATCCATAAACCTTTATTTTTCCAGAAGAAAGCATATCCATGAATTTTATAGAAGCTGTGTCATTCAATATTTCTTTAATGTCCTTCTCATCAATAAGGAACATTAAATCAGCTACAGGACGTTCTAACTCCTCTAATTCTTTTATACTCACATTTAGATCATGGTCTGCTTTTTCTAAAAGAATTAATTTTTCCTCGTTTTGGGCCATTGATATGGCGATAGTGGCACCATTAACTAAGCCAGCGAACATTTGAGAGTTTTGTTCTGCCCAGTTACTCCATAATTCTGGTTTAAATTTCTTATTCTGTTTTTCCTTTAATTTGGCGTTCATTTTGTCAAATTTATTTTTAACATGCGCGTATCCTTTCTGATCAAATGGGCATGCTTCTATACAGTAAGTACAACCCTGACTGCAACCAATACATTGTTTTCGTACAAATTCAACTTCTTTACCACCGCAACATGTTTCTTTTTCTATTAAAGCTTCATGAGGACATGCTTTTACACATTTACCGCATTTTTCACAGTACTCTGGTATCCAAGCATGTTCATTTTCATCTTTCATTGGCAGATTAGCTATACTAACTGTTATGGCTGAAATTTTTAATCTTGAACCTAATTCTGGTGTTATCAGAAGGCCATTGTTTCCAATAAATCCTAAACCTGCTTTTTGAGCAAGTGAAGACAGTTTTACTATACTATCATAAGAATGGGCGATCTCTGTTGCATAACCTTTTTCTCTAAGATAGTCAGAGAGCATATAAGTAAGGTGGCCTGTTTTTTCATAAGCTAAATCATTTAATCTCTGTGCTTCTTCGCCAGGAGGAGTTTCAATGATCTCTTTATTCATTTCAATGGTTAGTACAATAGTATTTGTATACTGCATGAATTTATTTTTAGTTAATAAGTCAGGAGTAAGTTGTGTATATCCTACACTTTTAAAACCTAATGAATATGCATAGTTTTCAAATTCTTTAAAGAACTCATAGTCAGCTATGAACTTAGGCTTATTGGGATTATTTTTAGTGGATGTATCTGGATATTTAAAGCCCCCACATCCACAACCGCATTCTTCATCTTCTTCTAGATCAGTATCTTCAGATCCGCAACAACTTTCTGTGCTTTTTTCTTTAATTGGCACTTCTTTTGATTCTGCATCTCCGCAACATCCTTTTTTATCGTTTGCCATGATTTTACCCCATTATTTGGTTATAATAAAAATTTTCAGTATTTAATTTATAATATCACGTCAAATCAATTAAAAAAAATAATTTAAGGGTTTAATTAGTCGGTTACTTCTAATCTACCTTCCTCTGTTAATTCTTTTTTGACTTTTGCCCATATTCCCTCTTTTTTGTAAAGTTCGCGAAGTGCTTCTTTATCTGGGAATGAGATTGCCTTTCCCTGGCAGAGGGTTGCACAGGTTGTGCAGCCAACAACACATTTGTAGGGGTTGGCCACTATTGGCACGTCTCCAGTCCATTTGTAAACCTTCTGACCGCAGTTCATGCACATTCCACATTTAACACATTTTTCAGAGTCTATAGTTGGGTACCATTCAATTTTTTCCCTTGGGTATTCAGCAAACCATGCCATGTTTTATTCCTCCACTTTTTAACAACTTTTTACCTCAACATCTTTCCCTTCTAGAAGAGAAAGTGCTCCCTTTGAACGGGATCTGGGTATTGCTTTTTTACCTAAATATTTTAAATGTTCAATAATTTCTGGAAGCATGGATCCTGGAAATCCCATTACGGCTTCATGTTCGCCTAAATCTGTGGCATCTCTGCAGCCGTAACATCCATATACAAAGTTTAAGCGTTGACTGAGGAATGGAATGATTGTTGCATCAACACATGTTGCCTGCAGTATTGCAGTGGAACTTTGTATTCTCTCCCCACCCGTAGCATGTAGATAAGCAAGAGCAATCCACATGAGTTTCTCAGGATCATCTTCCACAATGACAATATCTGGAATATATTCTGCCTGGTTTAATGGAAAAATATGTAAATATTGGATCTGTCCAGATTTTAATTTAGACATACCTTCAAACATTTTTTTTCCAACTGCAGGGTCTGATACTATGCCAAATCCTATAAGACCCTTTCCAGATTCAAGTTTTTCTGGTAAAGGACGGAATCCGAAAGCTGAGGCAGCAGCAGGGCATGAAATTTCTTCACCAGTTAAAATAACGTTTGCACCGTTTCTGGCTTTCATTAAAGCTTGACAATATCTGTGTTTTTCGAGTATTTCTGCACCTTCTGGTTTTTGTTCACTATCTTCTAAGAATCTAACTCCAACTGGCGAACTACCAAGATTTAGAATGGATATCATTTCCTTGCTTATTGCTTTGATTTTATCTGTATCTTTAGTATTTTTCATGGTTTCTTTCATCTAACCGCCTCACATATACCCTTTTCCAGATCGAAAGTGTCTAAAAAAAATCTTAAGTACTACCTTGCCTTTAGTACTACACTTTTCATAGGACTGCCTTCTACAACTATATTCATATATTCAAATATATAAATATATTGATTTATGAGTATTCTTATATTCAAATGTATCAATATAACCTTTAAAAAAAATAGTAATATTCTATAATTATTTACTCCATCCAAGAGTTTTCATCAACTGTTCTCCAAGTAAATCTCTTAAACTTTCAACACAAGCCTTATTTTTACTTTCAGATAATGGAGAACACTGATCAATTTTAGAGTCCCCAGACAGCAATTTTATTGCAAATGCTAAACAAGTGGCTTCTCCACATTTTTCACAATTTGTCTTTGGTAGACAATTGTAAATTTCAATAGGGCCAATTTTTGATAATTTTTGAAATAAATCATCACCTACAGGACCGCCACGTTGAGATTCAACATAGGATTCATTAATTTTACCCATATATCCACTTATTATTTCAACTGCCTCTTCTTTATCCCTTGTATTATTCAAGGTGATTTTACCTGAGGGATAAAAGGTAATTATGCGATCGTAGTCAGAAAGTGTAAGAATTTTTTTATGTTTGATGAAGTTAACTTTTCCTGGAGGAAATTTAGACACAAGTGTAGGTATCACATTTCCATCTAAAGATGAATCAAGCTGCATTGAAAGCCGGATTCTACCTTTAGTTGCAAGACAAGGCAAAATTTTTTTAATTGAAACACTATTTACAAGTGCACCATCTTCAAAAACATCGTATTTAATTTCATCCATTTCCATTGAAACAACCCCCTAAATAGTAATTACGTTACTTTTAGATTTAACTATCTCATAAAGAGCGTTATCATCAACAATTTCAACTATATCAATTAAATCAGGATAATCCAAACCACGTTGAATTAAAGAATTTATATGAACAAATATTTTACCTTGTGGAAAAATGGAATACATCAGTTCAGCGATATTAGGATAATTTATGGTTGATTCTGAATTTTGATTATCCAGTGCAGCATAAACTCCATCATCAAGTAAGAGTATATCTGCATCAAATTCTTTATCTAAACAGGCAATTACAACGTATAAAGCACCTAAAGCATTTTCACGTCCATAAGGAGCTTTATTTAGAAGAACCAATATTGAATCCATCCTATCCTCCCAAAGTAATCACTTTATCTGTTTTCCCTACCCATTCTGCAAGGTCGTAGACACTTGTTATTTCTATTCCATCGATATATTGTGATTTATCCATATAACCCCTTGCAGCAGCACATCTTATGCATGCTTTTACTTCGCAACCTTTTTTGATTAATTCTTCAAAAAGCATGGAAATATTTGGAAGTGCCCGTGGATCGTTGTCTTTTCTAGGTATATGCACACTTTCCATGTATAAAAATATTTTAACAGCACAACCATTTCCTAAAGCGCTTTTTGCTATGTTATAACCAATATCCGCATACTCTGAAACATAAGATCCATCCAATAACACAATGATCAATGTGTTACCATACGATTCAACATCCAAGCCCATAGTATCATCTAACCCTATTTCATATTTTTAAATGCAATTAATGTATTCTAAAAACTTAAAACTTGATCAAAATTTTCCATAACATCTATTACCATTTTATCATATTGATAAAAGGGGATTATTCCTTCTATCAACTCTTCTTCTTTAATTCCCCTTGCTTCAAGATCATTATTCTTTGCATAAATTTTTGAACCTTGAAGAAGCTTCGTTAGTTTGTCCGATGCAACATGGTTTTTTCTTGCACAGTAAACACCATTTCCTACAAGATAAATCGAGATCTGGTTTTTAAAAAGGTATAAACATGCGAATTTAAAAAACGTATCAAAACCCTGTTCTGAAGGAGATTTTGTTAATATAAATCCAACATGCATATTCATCACTTAAATTCCTTATTTGATTATCTATTCTCTCTCTTTTTTGGCAATCTGGGCAGATATATAGATATTCATTGTTTTGAATACCCTATCACAAACTTTCACATATTCAAAAAAATGAAAATTTAACAGCAACATCCGCCTCCACCCAGGCTAAGACCTAACCTGTTTAAAAAGGCCATGTATCCCTTATCAATTAGCTGTGTTTGGCTTATAAATCCATAAACCTTTATTTTTCCAGAAGAAAGCATATCCATGAATTTTATAGAAGCTGTGTCATTCAATATTTCTTTAATGTCCTTCTCATCAATAAGGAACATTAAATCAGCTACAGGACGTTCTAACTCCTCTAATTCTTTTATACTCACATTTAGATCATGGTCTGCTTTTTCTAAAAGAATTAATTTTTCCTCGTTTTGGGCCATTGATATGGCGATAGTGGCACCATTAACTAAGCCAGCGAACATTTGAGAGTTTTGTTCTGCCCAGTTACTCCATAATTCTGGTTTAAATTTCTTATTCTGTTTTTCCTTTAATTTGGCGTTCATTTTGTCAAATTTATTTTTAACATGCGCGTATCCCTTTTCATCAAATGGACATGCTTCTATACAGTAAGTACAACCCTGACTGCAGCCTATACAAACCTTTTGTATAAATTCAACCTCTTTGCCACCACAGCAAGTCTCTTTTTCTATCAATGCTTTTTCAGGGCAGGCTTTAATACATTTACCGCATTTCTCACAGTACTCTGATATCCATGCATGTTCATTCTCATCTTTTATTGGTAAATTAGCTATACTAACGAATATTGCAGAAATTTTTTGTCTTGGACCTATTTCAGGGGTTATTAAAAGGCCACTTTGTCCTATAAATCCTAAACCTGCTTTTTGACCAAGTGCAGAGAATTTTACAACACCTCCATACGGGTGGGCAACTTCGGTTGCATAACCATTCTGTCTGAGATAATCAGAGAGTTCATAGGTTAAGTTACCTAACTTTGCATAATGTGCATCATTCAATTCCTGAGTTTTGTCTCCAGGGGGTGTTTCAATTAGTTCCTTACTCATTTCCATGGTCAATACAATGACATTGGGATACTGTATAAATTTATCCTTAATTAACAATTCAGGGGTAAGTTGTGTGTATCCTATACTTTTAACACCTTTAGAATGCGCAAGGTCTTCAAATTCCTTAATAAACTTATCATCAGCTATGACTTTGGGCTTATCTGGATTGTTTATAAGTGATTCATCTGGATATTCTGTAGCTCCACAACCACAACCACATCCAGCATCCTCTTCTAAATCATCATTACCAGATCCGCAGCCACAGTCCGGGGCTACTTCTGGTTTTTCAGTGTTTTTTGCAGTTGATTCATCTCCACAACAACAGTTTCTATTTTCTTCTGAATTTTTTAGTGGTTCTTCTTCATATCCGGTACCTTCACAGCATCCTTTTTTATCATTTACCATAATTTTTATCTCCCTATACAATTTATCCTTAGAATTTAGCTTTATTATTCATTTAACTACATTAATTTTTTCCAGTGTATCTTTTGGGTTGAAAAAATCTATTAATTTCACAATTTCTGGTTTTGAGAGCGTGTAATAAATCCAAATTCCTTCTTTGCGAGGTTTTATAAGATCTGTGTTTTTAAGTATGCTCAAGTGATGAGATAATGTTGATTGAGGTTTTTCAAGTATACTCCTAATTTCACAAACACATAGATCACCCTTTTGCAGTAGGTACAGTATTTGAATTCTTGTAGGGTCAGAAAGGGCCTTGAATACTTTTGTTATACTGGACAAAGTATCCTCGTTATCTATTTCAGATAATATTGCCCTGAATTTTTCCACATCCTCTATATACAAACGACATCTGCCTTTAGTAACACACTCTTTCATAAGACCCCTTCTTGAAATTATATTCATATATTGAAATATATAAATATGTTGATTTAAAAAATGATAAACATTGTGCAATGTTTATGTTGTGAAATACCTGTCCTTAAAGATTAATGCCACATTTACGAGGCTTATAAGTACTGGAACTTCTATTAATGGACCAATGACTGCTGCAAATGCGACTCCAGATCCTATTCCAAAAACTGCTACTGCAACAGCTATTGCAAGTTCAAAATTGTTACTTGCCGCTGTAAAAGATATTGTAGTTGTTTTAGAGTAATCCGCTCCGATCCTATGTCCTAAGAAAAAAGTTACAAAAAACATTATTACAAAGTAGAGTAAGAGTGGAATTGCAACACGCACCACGTCCAGAGGTATTTGGACAATAAAGTTACCTTTTAAACTAAACATGACTATAATAGTAAATAATAATGCTATCAGCGTAATAGGGCTGATTTTAGGAATAAATTTATTATTATACCATTCTTCACCTTTTTTTCTTATTAAGACGAATCTTGTGGCCATTCCTGCTAAAAATGGAATTCCCAGGTAAATAAACACGCTTTGAGCTATTTGAGTTATACTAACATTTACAGCGCTCCCCTCTAATCCAAAAAATGGAAGAAGTACGGTAATAAAGATATAGGCATAAACACTATAAAAAAACACTTGAAATACACTGTTGAAGGCTACTAGAGCTGCAGCATATTCTGTATTTCCGCCTGCAAGTTCATTCCATACTATTACCATTGCAATGCAAGGCGCTATTCCTATTAAGATTAAACCGGTCATATATTCTGGAAATCCTCTCAAAAAGACTATCGCTAGTATAAACATTAAAATAGGTGCTACAACCCAATTTTGGAAAATAGCCAAACCTAATATTTTCTTATTTTTAAATACATCCCCTAATTCTTCATATTTTACCTTTGCAAGTGGAGGATACATCATTAAAATCAATCCAATGGCTATGGGTATGCTTGTTGTACCAACCGAAAACATACCAATAACTGATTCCACTCCTGGAATAAGATATCCTATTGAAACTCCCAAAGCCATTGCCAAGAAAATCCATAACGTTAAATATTTATCAAGAAAACTAAGCTTTTTTATACTGCGCATTTGCCCTGTAACTTCATCAGTGACGCTCTTTGACATTTGCATACCTCATTCAGTTTCTAATAAATTTTTTAAAATATCCAGTATATTTGGATTTGATAATTTATAGTGAATCCATACTCCCTCTTTACGCCATTTTACGAGTTCTGCGTTTTTTAAAATATTGAGGTGATGTGATACTGTGGGTTGGGGTTTATCCAGTGCTGAAATTAGTTCACAAACACATAACTCATCATCATTTAATAAATACAATATTTTAAGCCTTGTAGGATCAGCTATTGCTTTTATTATCTCAGAATAACGATGTAATATTTCATCAGAGGGAAGTTCACTTACCTTCTCTTTCAATTTTTCTATTTGTTTATTATCTGGACAATTTTTTCCAGTTTCACATGATTTCATAAAGCATTTTATCTAAATAATTATATTTAAATATTTAGATATACTAATTTATTGACAAGTTCAATGTTTGCAGGTTTTAAAAAATGATTGGAAAAGAAAAAATATTAATTATCTGCACGAACAATTCCAGCAGGTCTCAAATGGCAGAAGGATACTTTAAACATGCTCATGGAGAGTACTATGATGTTCATAGTGCAGGCACAGAACCAACAACTGTTAATCCTTATGCTGTTAAAGTAATGAAGGAATTAGGTATTGATATCTCAGATCACCGTTCTAAAAGCCTTAAGGAATTTGAAGATCAGGAATTTGATCAGGTAATAACAGTTTGTGGGGGAGCCAAAGAAGCATGCCCCTTCTTCCCCGGAGCTAAAAATTATATGCATCATGGATTCAAGGATCCTGCATGTGTTAATGGGACACAAGAAGAAAAAATGAACGTATTCAGAGAAGTGAGGGACGAAATTATATTTTGGATTGATGAAACATTCAAAAAGAAATGAGTTAAATAGGGGTAAAAAAATGAATTCATTAAAAGAAATTTTGGAAAACAAGAAAATTAATGAAAAACGTCTAGAACAAGAAGCTCCTGACCTTTATAATGGATTTATGGCTATGGCAAGTCATTATTACAAAGAAGGATCCTTAAGTACAAAATATAAACAATTAATGAGTGTTACAGCAGCTGTAGCTACTAAATGTGTGCCTTGCATGGTTATTTCTGCAAAAAATGCCATAAATGCCGGAGCTACACGAGAAGAAGTTATGGAAGCAGCGGCCATAGGCATTAAATTTGGGGGAGCTTCAGCATATACCATAGTTCGGAACAACCTTTTAAATTGTTTAGATGAAATAGAAAGCATTCACTAAACTTAACTACAATTTATTATTTCAAAGAGAGATATCAACTTAATAATTAATATCTAGCCCTAATGGTGTTGATGAAAACTAGATTAACATGATACCAAAAGATCCAATCGATGAGTTAAATCAAAATGAACTGATGCAGATATTGAAAAAAGAAGCATCAAACGTGGGTATAATGGACATAATGAAAGCTTCCACCTTTCTAGGTGAAGATGCCAAATATGTACCTGGAAGTTACAGAAAAGAATACCTCAACTCATACACTGAAGCATTTATCACGAGACTCAAAGTCCTCAAAGATGATAAAAAGGATTATAGTGAGCAAGTGGATTGTGAGAAGCTTCAAGAAGCAGTGAATCTTTTAAACGAGCAAGAGATTCAGGTAGAAGCTGGTGAAGGGTTTGATCCTAATTTTTTTAAGATATATAAAATAATCTCAATCTACACAACTTTTATTTTAGCAGAATCTGTTCATCCATCAGGAACACCATTTCCCGGAGGATTTAAGGTTAAATATGAAAATGGAACTTACCTATGTCCTGTAAAAGAAAATCAGAAAGATAATCCTGGGGCTGTCTGTGGATTTTGCATTGCTGAACAGGACCCAGATTTTCTATAAATACTTAAATTTAACGCTATAGAAGCCCACTTATTCTCATAAAATAAAAAAGTATTTTTAAAAACAAAACTAGGAGTGGCCCATAAAAAAGTGGAAAACTAAAAATTCTCATTTTCAACAAGAAAAATCTAAAACCCTAAAGATCTCTTATCTTATCAACTTTAAACTTCAGAAGTTCAAATCAAACTTGAAAAACGGAGGAGCTATTGTTGATTATAGGATTAACTATAAAAATTAAGTTTTAACGATTTTTGGTAGTTTTTCATCAGCATCATTTTCAATTCCTTCTATCCTTATGATGAAGATTGATAAAATGCATATAATGTAAAAATATAATATATCTAGTGATTTTTATGAAGAGGGTTCTTTGGTATTTGATAGCTGGAAGTAGGGGAGGTAAGAATCGGGCTAGAATAATTGAAGCCCTTCATGATAGGCCTTACAATGTTAACCAGCTTTCTCAAGAACTTGATCTTGATTATAAAACTATTCAGCATCATATCAAAGTCTTATCAGATCATGATATTGTTGTTAACTCTGAGGGTGAGAGGAAGTACGGTGAAATGATCTTCTTATCGGATCGTATGGAAGATAACTATCCCTTATTCCTAGAGATCATGAGTAAAATGAGAAAAAATAGATAAATTTATATTTTTAAGTAGAGGTGATAAAAATGGCAGGAGGAAATGGATATCAGGGAGGAAATGGAACAGGAATGGGAGCAATGCATCTTGTAAACTCTCAAATTATAACAATAGACATTATTGTGGGAATTGGGAATATATGCCTTCTACTGGTTTTATTATACCTGTACATAGGAAGTTATCGGGACTTTAAATCTAAATTTACCTTTGGGCTTTTAGCCTTCGCTTTCTTACTTCTGCTGCAGAATATAATTTTTACAGGAGCCCTTATAACGTATCAAAGCTTCAGGGGTCCAGGTATGGGAACCCCAATATTCTTTATAAATATCATACAATTCTTCGCATTATTAATATTAATCTATGTAACATGGGAATAAACTGGTACAAATCTGGGTGAAACCTCGGAAAAAACTCGGAATAATCATTTATATGCTCTAATACAATGTTCTATTCACCCACAGTGATGGAGGTGAAAAGAGCATGAAAAATTTAAAAAAAGCAGCCATAATCAGTGCTATGGTGCTGATTATCAGCATAGTACCAGCATTTGCATTAAACGACACCAACGTAACCAATGGAACACAAGACCAAAATCAGACCCAAAAAACGAATACTGCAGGAACTACTCAGCAGAACTGCCATAAAAACTGTAATGGAGAAAATAATGGCACTTGTGACGGAGATCAGCACAAATATGGTAACAAAAATACTAACGCCGGTGCTAATAACTGCGGCAATTCTGAGGGAGACCAGCACCAATACCAGTATGGTAAAAAAAATAATACAGGTGCTAAAAACTACGGAAAAAATTTAAATTGCCCTAAAAATTAAATAAAAATTTAAATAGGGGAATTAAACCCTATTTAATTATTTTTAAAAACTTTCAGATTGGTTTAGGTAACGTATTTGTCAACTCAATGCTTTAAATTAATTTATTTGTCCTTATTTTGGAGGAATGTGTGTAACCCTTTTTTCAATTGTCTACCTTTTTAAATATTACTTGATCCCGTTCTTCAATATTTTTTTTAGTTTATCCTTATTAATAAACCATTATTTCAGTTTTCATGGACAAAAATGTTTAAATTTACATAATATCCCATGTTGAATTTTTAATTTAAAAAAATTCCTTTAATCATCCCTTTCGTAAACGAACTTGGGAACTGCATCCTTGAAGGGATCGAAGGTTTCAACGTTCTTAACCTCGGTGCATTTCATACTCACCATGGAGTGGAGGGATGTTGGCAGCCTTAAAATCCTTTTAAGGTCAATTGAAACCTTTGCATCCACAAGGCTCATGTTAAGGGATGCTATGCCCTTCACAACCTTCCTGTACCTCAGAGGACCTATCTGGTTCTTGAAGAGGCCCCATTTATCATCTTCAAGAAGGTGCCTGTGTTTCAGTACATCCTTTATGAGCTTATCATTCACATCATCAAGCTTTGAATCCTTTTGAAGGTGCATGATTGAATATTTCACCCTGTCTGTGAATACCTGGGGGTATCCGAAGGGTATTGTGAAGTGCTCAAGGTTGTAGGTCATACCGTCTGATCCGTACTCGTTCTGGGGCACATCAGCCCCAACAAGGTACTTCACAACCTGGGCACGCACATCACTGTCCATGGGAGTGACATCTTCATCCAGAACACGCACATGGTAGCCCCTGCCTGAGTAAACAACGTGAATATCTTTAAGACCCAGATCTCCCTTTAAGGTGTCCAGCAAACCGCAGACAATTTCCTTGGCCTGGTTGAGGCATATCTCACAGACCCCATCGCAGTCGCAGGTCCTAACTGGAATGTCCTTGGCATCCACGTCAAAAACCAGCTCTGCCTTCATCCATCCATCCCTTCTTCTGGGCTTCTCATAGAATGCAACGGAGCAGTAGGCTGCAAATGGAGTTTTACCCCTTAAAAAACGTTTCAGATAATTTGTGGTTTGGAATACCTTGTAACGATCGTTAGGCCCCCTTCCGAAATGGTCGAATCCAAATTCACGGTTGTGAATGGATTTAGCTATAAAATCCGGAAGATTTTTAATGTCCCATTCTTCCCTGTAGTATCTTCTACGTTCCTCTGGACTTGCAGGTGTTAAAACTTGAATTTCTATCACTTCTCGAATCTATTGTTAACCTTTTTGAAATTAAAGATTCTATCTAATAGTTCATTAGACTAAATCCTTTTAAACTCATTATCATCAAAAACTTATCTATGATACCCTATTGTATGACCAACTAACTACTTATCCTTATCATGGGCCCTGTTTTAACATGGATGATCCCATTGGATAATCCTTTTTTTGTCAAAATAATTAAATATTAGGCTGTCCTAGTTATTTTATGGCTGTTTTCTACGATGGATTGAACAAAGTATTCAAGGGGGTAGCTGACTTTCTGGATTGCTACAGCAGATCTGAAATCCTGCAGAACTACTTCTTTGAAGGATTTGAATCCTTCGCATACTCCAACCTTATAAACAAGTTCTTTTTAGAGGTTAAAGATAGAGATGATCTGGATGAGGTTCTGGGGGACAAAATTGAACTCTTCAGGCTTGAATCAGGGAAGGTTCAGCAGGAAATAAAATTGGGCCTATTTTTCTCTTTAAAGGAAGCTCAGATTCATGAAGATTACTACACAAGCTTCAGGGATGATTTTAAGGCAGAGTTTCCAGGGCTCGCTGAAACCATGGAAATGGTTGAGGCAGGGGTTGATAAAAACCATCTGAAACGCTACCTCCATCAAAAAAGAAGGGAGATAAAGAACACTGGTAAGCTGGACCACAACTTTGACCTTTTCATGCTAACCACAGCTCTTGAAGCCTACGCTCTGGAGGGCATGGGCACGCCCCATGAGATGGCTGAGAACATCACAGGGATCATGGAAATAGTGTCCATGCAGGACGTTGTTGAATCCTCTGAAGATCTTTTCAAATCAATGGAAAGAAGAAGCAGAACAATCATAAGGGATCAGAGAAGAATTCAGGAAACATTTGAGGATTCTCTTTACAAACGATGGAGGGAACCACTGGATCTCCTAGAATCTTTAATCAGGATATCAATGGAAGCTGGAGAAGTCCATGCCAACAAGATCCTATCCTGTGAGGAAAATAAAAGCCCGAAGAATGATGCAATAATAAGGATACATGCCAGATCCCTTCAGATAGCCAGTGAAGTACTGGTTCTGCTTAAATCTGGTTATGCAGATGGTGCAAATGCACGGTGGAGAAGTCTGCATGAACTGGCTGTAACAGCATTCTTCCTCTTTGAAAATGATGAGGAAGTTTCAAAGAGGTACATGGACTACGTTGCTATTGAGAAATTCAAAGAAGCCAGGGAATACAAGAATCAATGCGAAAAACTGGGCTATCCTCCATTAGACGAGCAAAAATTTGAAAAACTCAAAATGGAAAAGGAAAGACTCTGCGAACTATACGATGACAACTTCCACTGGAGCTACGGCTGGATACCCAGTGATATCCTTCCAAAGCGAAGCTTCAAGGATCTGGAGGAGTACGTTAACCTCAACACACTTCGTCCCTTCTACAAGTTCTCATCAGCATCCATACATGGCAGTCCAAGGGGACTCTACCGCCTGGGCCTCATGGATGATTACCAGGAGAAGGTTCTCCTCTGCGGAACAAGCGATTACGGACTTGCAGATCCCCTGGAAACCACAGCAATATCCCTCTTCTACGCCACACTCTGCCTCCTGAACCTGGAACCTGACTACGAAAGCATATTTCAGCTGCAGCTTATGAAAAGCTTTGTTGATAGGATTAGGCCCCTTGCAGTTGAAATTCAGAGGGAGCTTGAGAATATGAGTCATTACAAGCCTTGGATTTGAGTGGGTTGGATTCAATTATTCTCAAATCTAAAGAATTAATATAAAATCTATGAATTTTTTTAAAAAAGTTTCACTTTCTATATAAAGCCATTTCTGGACTTGAAAATAGCATATCTAATTTAAATTAGGAGTTTTAGTTATCTATGCTTGTGGCAAATTGTAAGATTACTTAAAACAAAATATAACCTGTACAACAACTATAAGTATTATTAATTTGTTTTCCTAACAAGATATGAAAAATTAACAGATCATGGATTTAAGGATTCAGGTTAAATTTGAGGATTAAAGGAGGAGATTTTAATGGATGTAGAAATGATAAGTGCTGAATCAAAACTCATGTTCACCCAACAGTTGAATACATATCTGAAGGAGGCATGGACTCCTAAATGGGAAACTTACTGTGTATCCTGTTCCATAGCTCATGATCCTCACGGAAAACAGTTAGAAAAAACAGTTTACACTATGTTGCTGGTGAGGGATTAGTCAAACGTGTATTATTTCTGTATTTTCTCTTTTTTCTACCCAACTAAACTTGGAAACTGATTATTATATTCCAGCCGCAGCTTATGAAAAGCTTTGTTGATGGGATTGGGTCCCTTGCAGTTGAAATTCAGGGGGGATGGAAACTCCCCCATGAAAAGCTCAAGATTTTTATTGGAGATGTTTTTTTCTAAAAGCCCCTTGTTAAGCTTCATATTTTTGTATTGTAGTTTTCAACCTATCTGAGTAATCATAGATATTTTTAACACTTTCAATAGGTATTTTCTCTTCGTGTTCATTATCAAAGAGGTTTATAATATTTTTGACGGTGTTAAAGTGTAATCTACAGAAAATTTATGTTACTTTTTATTCAAAACCCCTATAAAAAAGATAGTATAATATAACATTTTATATGAATACTAATCATTATTAACATAAGTTTATTCACACATTAATTACTCTTTTGCACCTTAAAAATCAACTTTTTATGAAAACCAATATTCAAAGAAGCCCAAAAGATGTATCTTTTATTCAAAGCACTTTAAACAAAAAAAATATGTCCAAAAAGACAACTTTTCTAGAACTATCCTAAAAGTAGTGCTATTTAGATTTATTGAACAAGTTTAGATTTAGAAATAAAAAATAAGTTTTTTATATTACTAAACTAAACCTTCATTAAACTATTCTGTGAGATGAAGATATGCATTCCGGTGATTTTAGCAAAAAGGAAATTATAGACATTAGAAATAAAATAACAAATGATTTTGCTCAGAAATCGTGTCCTAACGATAGGATGTTAGATATAGATTCTGAAATAAGTGTATTTGGAGATGAAATGGAAAAAAGAGGCGAATTTGCTAGAGATAGGGATAGAATTATTTATTCTACTGCTTTTAGGAGATTAGAACACAAAGCTCAGGTTTATTCTCATGAGAAAGGAGATCATTATAGAACTAGACTTACACATACTCTTGAAGTTATGCAAATAGCAAGGGGAATTGCAAGAAATTTAGGATTAAACGAAGATTTAACTGAAGCTATTGCTTTAGGTCATGATATTGGACATACTCCTTTTGGACATGCTGGTGAAGAAGTACTTGACAAAATAATGAGGGGAGAAGATGATTTAGGAGGTAAATTGAAATATAAACTTAATTATGGTGGATTTAAACATAATTTCCATAGTTTAAAAGTTTTAGATGTCCTTGAAATGAAATATGAAAAAGAAAAAGGTTTAAATTTAACTTGGCAAGTCTTAGAGGGTATATTAAAACATACTAGGACACATAAAAAAGGTAAAACATGGGATTTAAGTCGATTTGTGAAAAATGAAGATTTTTTTAAGCCTTTTGAAGACAAAGATGTTTATCATAAAAATAATATTAAAGAACTATTATCTAAAAGCAATGAAGTAACAACTCAAAGTCATGGAATTTTAGAAAGCCCATTTTTGAATATTGATTTAAATAGAGAAACTTTTAATTTTAACAATTCTTTAACTTTAGAGGGGCAAGTGGTGAACATTTCTGATGAAATAGCTCAAAGACAACATGATTTAGATGATGGATTGAGAGATGTAGAACTCAGAATGAATGAATTAGATGTTTTAGTGGATACTAAAAAAATTATTGACACTGCTCTTGAGGAGATAATTTTAGAAAAAATAGTCCTTGAATGTAGTGATAACAAAAATTTTTATCCTATAACTTTCTTATTATATGGATTAGATGAAATTATTGATTTATTAAGGAAAACTTTGAATCTGGATTTATTAGGGGAAACAGGTTCTAAAGAGATATTTAATAAAATGTTAAGGGATATTTTGCTTACAGATATAATGTGGAACATATTTTTAGAGAATTACTATGATTATTTGGATAAGGATATTAGATTATTATTAGATTTAAAACGTTTAATCCATAGATCTAAGATAGAAAAAGACGATTTTAAGTGGAAAAATAGGAGAAGGAATGTTGTATCTTACTTTATTCATGATATAAGCTATAACACAATGAAAAATATTGAAGACAGCAAATGTATCTTTTATAGAGATAATCTACATTATCGTGAAGAAAATTTAAATTATCTAATTTCAAAGAAATGTTTTACTAATTCTTCGCCTATATCGCGGTTTAAACATTGTTTTAATATGAGAAATTATGCTATGGATCAATGCGTTAACTTTTCGAAAACAGCTACAAAATTTAATGAAAAAATCGAGAAGTACATTGAAAACAGGATAATTAACTCCTATAATGTAAATCGTTTTGATGGGAAAGCTAAATTTATTTTAAGACAAGTTTTTAAAGCGTATTATGAAAATCCAAAGCAAATGAATAAAAATCAGCTTGATTATTTATCTAATCTAATTAATGAGAATATGGATACTTATTATGAATTAGAGTTTAGTGATAATGGTACTAAAATTAGAGATATTAAATTCGATAGTGAAGATCCAGAGTTTGTTTTAAATCTTAAAGAAGTTTCCAGACTTATTAATCTTTTAAAACTAGAAGTTAAATTGGAAGATTTGAATAATCCTAATATAAATTTTTTGAAGGATCCTAAGACAAATTTAGATTTTCTTAAAGAAATAGATGGAAATAGTGACAGAATAGACAAAAAATCACCTTATCTTGATGATGAAAAATTAAATATATTAATATTTGATGAGATCCTACAAAAAATTAATTCAATGGATAAATCTTCCATAATAAAAGAAAAAAATAAAGAAAAACGTGACAAAATATTGTTTATTAAATGTTTGATTGAAAATCATTATTCCTATTTATCTATAATTTGTGATCATATAGCAGGGATGACTGATAATTATGCTAAAAATGAATATGAGAAATTATATTTAGTTTAATTTTTCTTTTTCAATTCTTAGAGTCTATATTAAAGTTACCTACACACAGATTAATATACTAAGTCCTCTCAAATAGATTCCTAAGAAAAAAAGTGTATGGTGATTCGTGAATGGGAAGAGTAATTAATCTTAAAAGACAGGAACAGTTAAAAAAAGTGAAAAGAGTTCTCAATCCAAAAAGAAAACTTAAAATAAAGAACCGCAGTTCATATTTAAAAGTTGGAGATACATTGAAGATTCAAAATCCCTCTCATGCCAGGGGATATTATAAAATAAGCTCCTTGACAGGTGGAGTCATATACTTAGAAGATAACCCCTTCTTAAGAGTTAAATTCCACCTGGAAGAGCTTCATGGAAAAATCTTACTTTTTAAAAAAATGTACAGGCAGTTTTCCAGGAAAAAGAGCTATCGTTAATTTGATCCTTCCTAAAAAGGGTCAGAGGTCCTGGCTTCATGAACCTGTACCTTTTAGGAGAGACCAAATTTCTCAAATTTATTTTTATTTTGAGGTAAATATTTTAATATTAAGTCAGGTTATCCTAACTTTATCCTATCAACCCTTAGAAGGAGCTTCCCCAGCTCCATCACCTTTTCCATCATCACCATCTTCAACAGCTCCACTCTTCTTAATCTCCCTCTTCATCTTATTGTAATAAGAGAGGGGATTCCCAATTGTCTTACAGGTTTTATCTGGTCTGCACAGACTTGGAAGGTGTATCTTAACCTTTTCGCAGCTCATGGGTGTGTACCAGAGTGTTTCTCCCTCATTTTTAATCTCAATTGTATCGTGCATTCCAAAGCCCATCTTGGCGTTGATGTTCACCTTCTCCTGGGGCTGGTCCTCGAAGAGGGGTGGGCTGCACCGCTCTGCAGCTCCGAATATCATGGGGAGGATCTCGTTTTGAACAGCGTTCAGGTTGGGGTCAACATCTGAAACCCTCTTGGTCACGTTCTCTGCAAAAACCCCAGGGTAAAGCCGGGCATAGGATATGAAGGGGGTTAAAAAGAGGATTATTGCATCGTTCCTTCCACCGGACCTCATGCCCTCAAGCACCTTCTT
>JABNAD010000166.1_pt1 | contig 55974 bp, 49 predicted proteins | sample 7240381 | NCBI WGS metagenome assembly JABNAD01 (sample SAMN11332834, study PRJNA596920) | anaerobic digester metagenome | biome: digested sludge; isolation source: digested sewage sludge-derived enrichment culture grown on H2/CO2 | place: Germany: Goettingen
TTACCAAGAGAAGGGGCAGAATTGAATCCATGCGCCGTCACCGCAAAGGATCACAGAAACTTAACGGTTTCGTTCCTCTGCAGGAGATGTTCGGTTATGCTACAACGCTTCGCAACCTCTCGAGCGGCCGTGCAAACTATTCCATGGAATTTTACCAGTATATGCCGGTAAGCAAAGCCATTCAGGAAGAAGCGTTGAAAAAAATCGCCGAAAAGAAAAGACAGGAAGGAAAATAACCTTTTATCTTTACATATAAACTTCTGAATAATAATTTATTATCGCATCAGAAGACTTAACAAACAAACGGGGTGTCAAAAAAATATTGGCACCCCGTTTATTGTCTCTTTCTGTTGCGTGATTGATTACGGAAACGGCAAAAGCATATTTTGCTTTACTTTGCAAAAAAAATGACGGCATGAATGTCTTGATTCTTGGTTCAGGCGGGCGGGAACACACCCTTGCCTGGAAAATCGCACAAAGTCCTGAAGTTCAAAAGATCTATATCGCACCCGGCAATGCCGGAACCGGTCTGATTTGGACCAATGTCCCCATCGGCATCAATGACTTTGAAGGTATCAGGCGTTTTGTGCTTCAGGAAAGCATACAGATGGTCATTGTTGGTCCCGAAGAGCCCCTGGTTAACGGAATTTATGATTTTTTCATCAACGACAGTTCAATCAGTCATATTTCAGTGATAGGTCCTTCAAAGCTGGGTGCCCAGCTGGAAGGAAGCAAGGATTTTGCAAAAGCTTTTATGCGGAGGCACAATATCCCGACCGCCGCCTACCGCTCTTTTACCAGAACGGAATTTGAAGCCGCACGCTTGTTTTTGCTGAAGATTAAGCCGCCTTATGTATTGAAGGCCGATGGACTTGCAGCCGGCAAAGGGGTGATTATCTGCAATACCATTACCGAGGCTGAGAAAGAACTGGAGGAAATGCTGGTCAATGCCCGCTTTGGAAAGGCATCCGAAAAAGTTGTTATTGAAGAGTTTCTGTACGGAACCGAAGTTTCAGTATTTGTATTGACCGATGGCAAAAACTGGAAATTACTCCCCGAAGCAAAAGATTATAAACGCATCGGCGACGGTGATACCGGGCCAAATACCGGTGGCATGGGATCTGTTTCCCCTGTTCCCTTTGCGGATGAAACCTTTATGAAAAAGGTGGTTGACAGAATCATCAACCCTACAGTAAACGGACTCAAGTTAGAAAATATTGATTACAAGGGATTTATCTTCGCAGGCCTGATAAATGTGGGGGGCGATCCTTATGTAATTGAATACAATGTGCGAATGGGGGATCCCGAAACCGAATCGGTAATTCCCAGGATAAAATCCGACCTTGTCCCCTTGCTGAAATCACTGGGATGCGGAACCCTGAAAGATCAAACCATCGAAATTGATGGCCGGTCAGCAGCCACCATTATGCTTGTTTCGGCCGGATATCCGGGCGATTATCCCAAAGGACTGGAAATATATGAACTGGACAAAGTAGATGAAAGCATCATCTTCCATGCCGGTACGGCACTGAATGAAAATGGCGACCGTATCATCACTGCCGGCGGAAGGGTCCTGGCAATCACATCGCTTGCTTCCACCACTGCCGAAGCACTTGAGAAATCATACCGATCTGCTGCCATCGTGGATTATCTGGGCAAGACCTATCGCCGGGATATTGGTAAGGACATCCTGAAATAAAACGCTGATGCTGAGGAAATTTTCCAGATCCGGCATTTACCTGCAGATATTATTTATTCTGGCGGTCTCCTTATTTTACCTTTTTTCACCCCATCCCGGATTTGAAGTTCAGGTATTCCCTGAAAATGCCGCCCCGCTTGGCAGTTGGCTTGCAGGAATTTTACCTGAAAATGATATGGCCGTCCGGATTATATCGCTGATACTCATTCTGATGAATGCGGCAGGGTTCAACATGATCCTTAACCACCACGACCTGGCTCCGCGCCAATCACTCTTCACAGCCTTGATCGCTTCTGTATTTTTCCTGTTTACCGGTGAGGCAGACACTATGATCGCTCCGCTTACCGCACTGCTCCTTTTGCTTATCAGCCTTCACAGCACCATGAAGCTTTATGCGGAACCATACCCATACACACTGGTGCTTAATGCTTCAATCTGCGTGGCAATGGCATCCATGATTTATCCTTTGGCAATATTGTTTGCCTTTTTTATCTGGATGGCATTCTTCACCTTAAGGATCAGTTCTTGGCGCGAATGGATCATCTCCCTGACAGGCCTGATAGTTCCTTATATTTACCTGGCTTTCTGGTTTTTCTGGAACGATCGCCTGAACATTGCCTTAAGTGAATACCAATCATACTTCAATGGATTTAGCATAACCTGGAGTAAACCGGGCGTACTTGAAACAGGAGTGCTTTTCCTGCTCGGGGCGATGCTCATCATTTCGCTGCCGGTATTTCTGAGTGATGCGGGAGAAAAAATCATCAGCATCCGGAAAAAGATGTGGATTAACGCCCAGTTTCTATGGGTTGCACTGGCAGTGATGATATTAAGCGGAAAAGCCGCCTTGCTGTTTTTACCTTTTTTCTTTTTACCAATGGCGCTAATGTTTGGTTATCTGGTTACAAAAGGCCGCAGATCATGGCCTTATGATATAATCCTGGGCCTCTTTCTGGCAGTGGTAATATTGCTCAGACTCGGATTCTGATATGCTAAAAAGCCGATTTTCTGAAACTTATACGATTGAAGCCGGATGCGATGAAGCAGGCAGGGGATGTCTGGCCGGTCCGGTATTCGCGGCCGCGGTGATTCTACCTGAAAATTACTGGAATCCCGGACTTAATGACTCAAAAAAACTGACAGCCAGGCAACGGGAAGTCCTTCGGAGGCAAATTGAAACGGATGCCCTTGCCTGGCATGTGGCTTCGGTATCACCCGGAGAAATCGATAAGATCAATATCCTCAGGGCATCATTCCTGGCCATGCATAAAGCCATTGAAGGCTTGTCAATTACGCCCTCTCTTTTACTGATCGACGGTAACAGGTTTGCACCCTACCCTGAAATCCCGCACCAATGCATCATCAGAGGCGACAGCATTTATATGTCCATTGCCGCAGCCTCTATTCTGGCAAAAACCCACAGGGACAACTTTATGCTGGATTTACACAAAGCGTATCCTGAATACGGCTGGAACCAGAACAAAGGCTATCCCACAGAAGTTCACAGAAAAGCCATCGCCGCATCAGGCTTAACACCCTGGCACAGGGTCAGTTTCAGAATGAAAGGGCAACTTAAGCTTGGTTTCTGACATGAACCGCGCAGCAGACAAATAAAAACGCAGGCAGGGTTTACCTATTCCGAAAAAGTCAGAAGATCGCGGAAACAGATCTTCACAAAGAAATTATACTGCGGATAAAACCCTCTGGCCGACTCCAGGTTAATCTGTTTGTAGTAGACTGTTAATCCGGGTTCGATGGCAATGGCCTGACTGAACTCAAACCGGGCGCCGATGGTTCCGAAAACGCCGAATCCGATACCGCCCTGCCTAATTTCGTAGGCCTGCTGGGTACCTCCGGGCACGTAAGGCCTCGTTCCATATACATTCACAATATTATACACCTTTTCTTCGATGCGCAACGCCGATTCTTCAACAAGGGTGTTGTTCATATTAATGCCTCCGCCGAGGGTAAAGCGGGCTACCCTCGAATTTCCGAATGCATGTGTAAATCCCAGGTCCACAAGATTGCGCTCTTCCGTACCGTAGATACTGTAAAGCCGGATATCCGGCTCGGCCAGATAATCAATCGGAGGATCAACCTCAACGGAGATCATATCGCGCGCCCTCAGCTTGGCATAGAAGAACTGAAGGTAAATCCCCGTATGACAATTGAGGTCATACTTCGCGAAAAGGCCGAAACTAAATGCCGGATTATACCGCATATTCTCAGGATACTCGCGGATAAATACCGTATCGTTAGCATTCAGCATGTAATAAATCTCATCATACCAGTATTTATTCCTGAAAACATAATTCGCATTGTTCTCTTTTTCCGGTTTCCCGGAGTAGAAATCCGCCGTCCCGTTTCCGGAAATATAAAATCCGGCTATACCGCCATACTCCAGTCCGCTGCGCGATTTACATGTTTCTTCATCGGCATAATAATGATCCTGGGCTGCTGACAGCAGCGGGAAAAATATTGACAAACAGAGAGATAGGAATTTCAGTCTAATTATTTTGTTAAATTGATGATGCATACTTCAGCGATTACAGTTCAAACCTACGCATTATTTTGCAAAATCCGGCAAATAGCGGTAAAAACATTGCTTAACAAAGACCTGTAACCTGTTATCAACAACCCATTGTTGATTAGTTCAGCCGAATATCCTTTAAAAACCAGCGAAAGCACGCTAAATTTGAATACTCATAGCAAAATGATATGAAAAAAATCCGGATCATTCTGCTTTCGGTTGTGCTTTTGGCCGGACTGATCGCTGCCGGCACAGGACTCCGCGCTTATTACCTGTTTCTTAAACAGCCGGTTGCTCCGGTATTCAGTGCCGTTCCGGAAAATGCAGTGGTTTTCGTAAAATCGGGATCCATTGCAGACTTCATCGAAAAAACAAGGTCTTCCGGATTGATTGAGATCCTTGAAAATACGGAGACCCCTAAGGGTTTTCATAACTTGTCTGCCTGGGTGGATTCTGCCAGTCAGCAAGACGATTTCCTGCGTAAGCTGATCGAAGAAAATGATTTTTTGGTCAGTTTCTCACCCGATTCACTGAGCAGGCCATCATTCCTGGTTGCAGTAAAAATAGGCAAGATCAGGAGCGGAACCCTGAAGCATCATTTGAACAATATAGCAGAAAAGTCAGGATATGTCATATCATCGGTTAATCACCGGCCTGCCGTTCTTTACCGCATCAGCGGGGATTCAGGCGAAACGTGGTATTTCAGCTATCGCGGCCTTTTTGTGATCAGCCCTGACAGAAGCCTGCTTGAACAATCCATGGAGGCTATCCATAACCCCGATCCGGCTGCAAAAGATCCGGTATTGGCAAAACTGACCGGAACTGCCGGTAAAAGGGTCGACGGGGTCTTGTTTTTCCGCAATAACCTGTTATTCAGCCATCTGACAGGATTGGATAAAAATCCTTTTCTGATTAAAAACTCCCCTTTTAACGGATGGAGTGCACTTGACCTTTCAATCCGAAAGGAAAAAGTGCAGCTGAGCGGATTCACCTGGAACGGTGATGAAGCCTCTCTCCTGAGCAGGCAAACCCCTGCCGGACCCGTTGATTTCAGCAATTTTCCGTCATCAGCGGTTGCCGGGTTCACATTGCTGATGAGCGATCCCGCCGCCTATACGCAACAGTTTATCTCCGGCGACACCCTGCATGTAACCGGTTACGATACCATCAATGCTATTCCTGTCAGGGAGGTTTTCAGGCTGAATGAGCACTTATGGTCCTGGATGGGTAGCAGCATCAGTTATGTCAGCAGAACACCCAGCCTGCAAAACAATCATACATCAGCCATGCTGCTGATCAGCAGCCGGAACCGCGACAGCGCGGAAATGGCTCTCCGGCCTTTCCTGCAGGCTACAGGAGGAAAGACCGGAAAACTGATGGCTTATGGATTGCCCTCAAAGTTATGGGGGCCCTGGTTCGATCTTAAAGACCCGTTGTATTGTTATATAGGTCAGGATGTTGTCGCATTATCCCACTCCCGCGATTTCCTCAACACCTATGCCAGGGAAAAGGAAGCTATTGTCGGAGAAGGTAAAAAATCCAATTTTGTCCCCCTCGCGAATGAATTGAGCGATAAAGCCAATATTTTACTCTACCTGAAACCTGACCTGCTTGCCAAATCTTTCAGCAATGAGCAAAATAAAGGCGGAGCCAATCCTGCAGCCCTCTGGACATCATATTTATCCGGCTGTGACCAGCTGGTAATGAATTTCAATGCCGGATCTCCCATACTTTATGCCCAGGGAAGCATTCATTTCAAAGAAGATTTAACCCGTACCAGACATATTGCCGGAATTGCATCTGCCGAAAAAGCCGGATCCGGGCCGGAGGAGCCAGAAATATCAAAATCCGGAAATCAGGAAAAAGCGGAAATCCCTGCTGTAACCAGGAAGCCCGGGAAAGCAGCTGATTTTATTGCGGCGCCGGTTATCATTGCCGGAGAAAAGCCGGGAGAGAAACTGATTGCCATGTTCACCGCAAAAAATACGCTTGATGTTTATAATGCTGAGGGAGATTACAAATGGTCATTCCAATGCAGGGGAAATGTCAGCGGGGATATTTATCAGGCGGATTACCGGAAAAACGGGCAGACGCATCTTCTGGTATTTACGGAGAGTCACCTGCATATTCTGGACAGGAAAGGAAAAGAGGTCAAGGGATCTCCGGTGGCTTTGCCCGGCAAGGCATCAAGCGCCGTTGCCCTGTTCGATTATGACCGGAAGCGTGATTACAGGGTTCTTTACGGGGGTCATGACAACTTTATTCACAACATCACCCTGAAGGGAGAACCCCTGCCCGATTGGCAGAAACCACGGTTTGGCAACCTTGCAGGGAAAACAGAATTTTTCAGAACCGGCGGCAGGGATTATCTGGTCTTTGGCACCAAAGAAGGGCGGCTGCTGATCACCGATCGCAGAGGAAAGGAAAGAATCAGCGTTCCGGCAGATTTCAGAAAATCAAAGCGGGCTGAGCTTTTCGAAAACAAAACCAACAGCAAGGGGCTCTTTCTCACCGCATCCGATGATGGCCGGCTTGCCTACATCACTGAAAAAGGGATTATCTCATACAGCAGTTTCGGTGATTTCGGGAAACACCCATGGTTTGAGTACACCGACTTCGACGGTGACGGCTCTCATGACTTTATATTTGCAGGTAACGGCCGGATAAGCATCTTCTCAAGGATGAAAAATACTATTGTCATGAAAGAAGCCAATGGCGGTCAGCTGGGAAAACCGTTTCTATATGAATCTGTTGCAGGTGAACGATGGCTTGCTGTCCGGGACGAAAAAACCGACCAGGTAATCGTGTTGCGCAGTCAGGGATCCGCAAAAGGATATGAAAAACTCAGCAGTGAAACTGATCCGGTTATTTTTAATCCGGGAGGCAGACAGAAGGAAGTACTTGTTACCACCAGAAAAGGAAAACTGATCCTGACTCCCATACAATAAAAAACGCCGCTGACGCGGCGCTTTTTAACCAATTTATTAACCAAATTTTTATTAACCACAACACCGCTGTTTCTTTGATCAGGGGTTTGTATCTGTCGGGACATGCCAGGATCCGGACAAAACCGATCTAAAAAAGCCAGTTGTTGATTATTTATCCTGAAAAGGCAAAAAAGTAATTCCCATTTTCGAATTTTTTTTTCTTTTTTTTCAATGTTGTCGGGGCAGGAATTAACAGCTAATTACAACTACCTAAACAACAGCTCTTTACACTCGCCACTCTAGAATAAATGCAAGGACCCGAAACGCTGAAAACATCATTTGGATAATTTCAGCAAAGTCCCGGCTTCCGGTTCATGACCTGCCGACATTCCGTTCAGCTTATAGAGCGACTGCAGTCTGATGCCATAAAACTGAGAAATATCGCGCATGTTTTCGCCGGCGGCCATAATATGTTTCTGGCCGGATACTTTGCGTTTTTTAGGAGTGATGTAAACAGCCTGCCCATCCTGAATGATCTCATGTTTCCCAAGTTCGTTGTACCTGAGCAACTGAAAACTATGGATTCCGAAGTCCTTTGCAATGGTATGCACGTCATCGCCGGCACGGGCAAAGGTAAGTTTCACCCCGTTGTTGATGTAAACAGCCCGGTTGCCTTCGGCAATTTCGTCAAATTTCACTTTTGAAGGGCTAAGTTGAATGCCCGGAGAATGAGCGGGTAAAGAAGGCTGGTTTTCTATTTTCTCCTTCTTGTCCTTATCAGCCATATAAGGACCGGCCGGAGCACTGTCGTACAAATAAAGTTCATTCTCTTCAATAATCCGGATAAGGATCTCGGCATAACGCGGGTTGGTGGCATATCCGGCACTTTTGAGTCCATGCGCCCATCCTTTGTAATCCCTGATATCCAGACTGAACAGCCCGGCATAGCGGGGCCTTGAAGTCAGAAAAAGTGAATGGTCATTAAAGGATTCTTCAGCCGAGGCGTATTTGCGGAAACATTCATCTTTGGCATCATCATCCATGGTGTAGGTCATACCGGTCCATTCCTTGTGGCATTTAATACCAAAGTGGTTGTTTGCATTAACCGCAAGTTCAGAGTTGCCAATGCCCGATTCAAGCAGGCCCTGGGCGAGTGTGATGCTGGCCGGGATCTTATATTCGTGCATCTTTTTAATAGCAATATCGCGGTATTTCTCAATATAACCCGTGTAGGCCTGATTCCGGGCAGCCGGTTGCGATATCAATGATAAAGGAAACTGCCAGAAAAGAAAAATTATAACTGCAACAACGCTGATCCGCATGACCTGAAAATTTCAGGCAAAGATAAGCAACCTGCAAAAGCGAAAGGTACAAATCGGGAAAAGCGCCTGAACAAAAATCCGGTTGCCCGAATCCTTTAGTGCCCGTTGCATATCAGCAACCCGTTCAAAAGTATACGATTTTTGGCAAAGCGCCCGATTTGAAAGAATATCTTACCTCCCAATCGTCAAAATGTTTAATTTAGTGCAATGAAAATACACTCTTCCCTACAAGTGAAATAGCGATGCAGGAACCCACCATACTGATCGTTGAAGATCATGTAAAAATGGCTGATTCGATCAGCAGCGGCCTTGAAGAAAGCGGATTTAAAACCGAGGTAGCTTACGACGGCTTTATCGGCAAACGGCTGACTGATGCAAAGGAATACGACCTGATCATTCTTGATGTGAATCTTCCCCAGATTAATGGTTACGAGCTGTGTGCAATGATCAGGGCTAAAAACCCGTCGGTTCCGGTAATTATGCTTACCGCGCTGGGCAGTACCGAAGATAAGCTGCTCGGATTTGACAAAGGGGCAGATGATTACATTGTTAAACCATTTGAATTCAGGGAATTGCTTGCCAGAATCAAAGCCCTCTTGAAGCGATCGCTTGCAGAGACAAGAAGCGAACAGTTACTCAGGGTTGCTGATCTGGTCATTGACCTGGACAGCAAATCTGTCCGCCGCGGCGACACACCAATCGACCTTACTGCAAAGGAATTTGCACTGCTCGAGTACCTTGTGCGCAACAAGGGCAGGGTTGTTTCAAAAGCCGATATCGCCGAGAAAATATGGAATATCAATTTTGATACAGGCACCAATGTTATTGAGGTCTATGTAAATTTCCTGCGAAAAAAAATAGACAAGAACTTTCCCGTAAAGCTGATCCATACCCATATTGGCATGGGCTACATTTTAAAGGAGATGTAAACATATGCAGATAAGGACCAGATTAAGTCTGCAGTTTGCCCTGCTTGTTGGCAGCATATTAATCGCATTTACTGTATTGATCTACGCCTTGTCGGCCAATTACCGCAAGCAGGAATTCACCGAAAGGCTGCGCGAAAAAGCCATCAATACAGCAAAGTTGCTGATAGATGTTGAAGAGATCAACAATGACCTGATGCGGATTATCGACAGTACCAATTACAGCACATTGGAGGATGTGGAGGTGATTGTATTCGATTACTTCAAACGGTCGAAGATCTACGTTTCAGGAAAAACAGAGGGGCTCGAGGTTACCGAGGAACTGCTCGCAAAAGCCAGGACCAGCGAAGAGTTCCGGTTCAGCCAGGGAGAGCGCGAGGCCATAGGGCTGCTTTACACCAACGGATTAAGGCGCTTTGTGGTATTTGCGTCTGCCACCGATCGATATGGAATCACAAAGCTGAACAACCTCCTGTTGGTGCTGCTGATTGGCCTGCTGGCTTCCATAGGTTTGACAATTATTACGGGGCTGTTTTTCTCGCGGCAGGCGCTCAGACCGATCTCCGATGTAATCAGTCAGGTTTCCTCAATCACTGCATCAAACCTGGAACAACGGGTTGATGAAGGCAACGGATCGGATGAAATCGCGCGGCTGGCCATTACCTTCAACGAAATGCTGGTCCGTATCGAAAAAGCATTTCAGATCCAGAAAAGCTTTGTTTCAAACGCATCGCACGAACTGCGAACGCCGCTTGCATCGATAACAAGCCAGATAGAAGTGGCCCTGATGAAATCCAGGAATCCTGACGAATACAGGGAAGTATTGCTTTCGCTGCTCGACGATGCCCGCAGCCTCAGCAGCCTTTCAAACAATCTGCTCGAAATTGCCCGCGCCGAGCAGGACGTACATGCCTTAAAAAGAATGCCTGTGAGGCTGGATGAACTTCTTCTGGAAACCCAGAGTGAAGTCGAACTGTTGCACCCCGAATACCACATTGAGATTCTTATCAATGACAATACAGATGAAGAAATAGAACCGACAGTCAATGGTAACGAGAACCTGCTGAAACTGATTTTCACCAACCTGATTGACAATGCCTGTAAATTCTCATCCGGAAAACCGGTTAAGGCAATGCTTGATTACAATCCTGATTGTGCGGTGATTACTGTTCAGGACCAGGGAATCGGTATCAGTTCCGATGAACAGCAAAGGATATTTGAACCGTTTTACAGGGCGAAGAACGCGATAAATCATCCCGGGCACGGAATCGGATTGTCACTGATACAAAAAATCGCCACACTGCACGGAGGTTCGATTACGATAGATTCCACCGAAAACAAGGGCACTACCGTGAAAGTCTGCCTTCCTTACACTCATTAGAAAATGGAACTTATCCTGAAATATTTCCCGGATCTGACCCCATGGCAAATCAGTTGCTACGAAGCCATGCAACCGCTTTACAAAGAGTGGAATTCAGCAATCAATGTGATTTCGCGTAAAGACATTGATCATCTTTATGAACATCATATTCTGCATTCACTGGGGATTGCCCGTGTGATGCGTTTTGCGCCAGGCACCTCGGTGCTTGATGTAGGCACGGGAGGAGGATTTCCGGGAATTCCACTGGCGGTGATGTTCCCCGAAGTACATTTTCACCTGATTGACTCAATCGGTAAGAAAATAAAAGTTGTGGATGCCGTAGCCACCACGCTTGGCCTGCAAAATGTCACCAGCGAACAGTGCCGTGCGGAACAGATCACCGAAAAGTATGACTTTGTCGTAAGCCGCGCCGTGACATCACTGCCTGAATTTACGTCATGGATAAGAAAAAACATTTACAAAAGAAACATCAATCCCCTGCACAATGGAATATTCTATCTTAAAGGGGGCAACCTGACTGAAGAACTGAAACAATCGGCCGCTAAATATCAGATATATCATCTGAACCGGTACTTCACCGAGGAGTTCTTCGAAACCAAGTCGGTAGTTCACCTGTGGTTCTGAGCAATAAAGTCTGCAATAAATTGCATATCCAGGCCGTTCTTCCTGCGTTTTATCAGCCAAAAGCAGTATTTTAGCTGACCGCTTTCATCGAAATCAAATCAATAATCTTTTAATAAAACACCATTATGAATAACCCGATTCAGCATCTTGAGCCTAAGGCTGTATGGAAAAATTTCTTCAGCCTCACCCAGATTCCGCGTCCTTCCAAGAAAGAAGAGCGCATCATCGAATTCATGAAAAATTTCGGTTTGTCAGCCGGGTTGGAAACCTGGGTAGATGAAGTCGGAAATGTGATGATCCGCAAACCGGCCACCCCCGGTATGGAAAATCGCAAAGGCATTGTGCTGCAGGCGCACCTTGATATGGTTCCGCAGAAGAACAGCGACAAAACGCATGACTTTGAGAAAGATCCCATTGAACCACAGATTGACGGAGAATGGGTAAAAGCCAACGGCACTACGCTCGGAGCTGACAACGGGATGGGCGTAGCCGCTATCATGGCTGTGCTCGAATCAAAAGATCTCGTTCACGGCCCCATTGAAGCCCTCTTTACCATTGACGAGGAAAGCGGCATGACCGGAGCCTTCAACCTTCAGCCCGATGTGCTTAAAGGCGACATTCTGCTGAACCTCGATTCGGAAGACGAAGGCGAACTTTATATTGGCTGTGCTGGCGGGATCAACGGCAATTTTGAATTTCCGTTTAAAAAAGTTTCCACCGAACAAGGTACCATAGCATACAAACTCAACGTAAGCGGCTTAAAGGGCGGACATTCAGGACTTGACATTCCGCTTGGACGCGGAAATTCATGCAAGATCATCACCCGGCTGCTGTGGCATGGTATTCAAAAACATGGATTAAGGCTCTCATCGCTTGAAGCCGGCAATATGCGCAATGCCATCCCGCGCGAAGGGCACGCCACAGTTACCATTCCTGCAAACGAAAAAGAAAAGTTCGAAAAGTGCATGCTCAGCTTTGCTGAAACCATCAGGGCAGAACTTTCGGTAACCGAACCCGGCCTTCAGATTACAGCCGCATCAACAGCCATGCCTGATTACCTGATGGATGCTGATACGCAGAACCGCATGCTGCGGGCTGTCTACGGATGCCCCAACGGTGTGATCAGGATGAGCGATACCATGGAAGGACTGGTGGAAACATCAACCAACCTGTCAATTGTAAAAACTGACGGAGAAACCGTGAAAGTGACTTGTCTGCTCCGCAGTTCCGTAAATTCAGCCAAAACAGACCTCACGCACATGATGGGCAGCATTTTTGAACTGGCAGGTGCAAAGGTTGAGTTCGACGGCGAATATCCCGGATGGAAACCAAATCCGGATTCCGCGATCCTGAAAGTCATGCAGGAGGTTTACAACACCCGCTTCGGGAAAGTACCGGAAATCAAAGCCATACATGCCGGACTCGAATGCGGATTGCTTGGCGCGGTTTATCCCAACTGGGATATGATCTCCTTCGGACCTACCATCCGTTACCCGCATTCGCCCGACGAAAAAGTGAACATCGCTTCGGTTGAAAAATTCTGGATTTACCTGACCGAAACCCTTAATAATGCACCGGCAAAACCGGTAGCCTGAGCACATTAAGTCAGCGGATTTCATAATCCGCTGACTTTCTTTTTGTTATCAGCAACCGCTATTTTCTAAAAAAAAATCCGAAATATTTGTCTGCTTCAGAATAGTTACTATCTTTGCAGTCCCAAAAAACGAGAATATGAGTAAGAGAACATTTCAACCGTCGCAAAGGAAGAGAAGGAACAAACATGGTTTCAGGGAAAGAATGGCATCTGCCAATGGCCGCAGGGTTCTTGCTGCACGCAGGGCTAAAGGAAGAAAGAAACTGACGGTTTCGGACGAAGCCAAGCACAAATAATATCTGATGCGGCCCTGAGCCGTACCATCATATTCCGGGAAGGAGGTAATTAACATTGCCTCCTTTTCTTATATCAGCAAATGGCAGAGACCTTATACCAAACGACTACTGTACCGGCATCTGAACCACACGGATTCACCAAAAAAGTTTAACTTCGCAAACCATAACCTGCACCTTTTGCTTTTCACCATGGGCATTCTCCGTTTCTTTTTAATTGTATTCTCCATTTACCTTGCTTTCAGGGTATTAACTACATATATCTTCCCATGGCTCGTTAAGCGTTCGGTAAGAAAGTATCAGGAAAGGTTTTATGAACAAAATCCGCACCTGAAACCTGACCAACCGCGAAAAGAAGGACAGGTAACCATTAAGAAGGTAGGCCGGGAAGAATCTGGAAATGTGCCTGAGAATATAGGTGAATATACTGAATACGAAGACATTAAGTAAACACTAACCTTTTCAGTTTAACTATGAAAATTCCAAACCTGAAACAGTATCTCCCGCACCTTGCCGTGGTGCTGATTTTCCTGGTAGTTATCATGGCCTATTTCAGCCCCCTGCTTGAAGGGAAGCGGCTCAGGCAGCCTGATATCACCAACTGGAAAGGAATGTCGAAAGAAATCGTTGATTACCGCTCCAAAACCGGTGAAGAAGCGCTCTGGACCAATTCCATGTTCGGGGGCATGCCGGCTTACCAGATATCGGTTGAATATAAGGGCAACCTGATCCGGCATATTGACAATATCTTTAAATTCGGACTCCCCCACCCTGCCAACCTTGTTTTTATTTACCTGATCGGCTTTTTCATTTTGCTGATGGTGCTGAAGGTTGATCCCTGGCTGGCGCTGGCCGGCTCTGTCGCGTTTGCCTTTTCTTCTTACTTTTTTATCATCCTTGAAGCCGGGCACAACAGCAAGGCCCACGCCATCGGCTATATGGCGCCTGTGCTGGCCGGTATCATTCTCACATACAAGGGAAAACACATCGCAGGAATGCTGCTTACCGCACTTTTCCTGGCCCTCGAGCTGAGGGCAAATCACCTGCAGATCACCTACTATCTTATGATGATGGTGGTCATTCTCGGAATCAGTGAACTTATCATATCCATCAGGCAAAAAACAATTCCCGCATTTCTGAAGGCTACCGGTCTGCTTTTTATCGCTGCATTTCTGGCGCTCAGCACCAATATTACCAATATCTGGGCAACCTGGGAATACGGGAAAGATACCATTCGCGGAAAAAGTGAACTAAGCTCCGATCCTGGTAACCGTACCACCGGGCTGGACAAGGATTATGCCACCCAATGGAGCTACGGAAAAGCGGAAACGTTCACCCTGATGATTCCCAATACCAAAGGCGGAGCCACAGGGAGCCTTGGTAACAACCGGAAGGCAATGGAAAAAGTTGATCCGATGTTTTCTCAGGCTGTTGCAGGACAAAATCATTACTGGGGAGACCAGCCCTTTACCTCAGGCCCCGTTTATTCAGGTGCAATTATGGTATTCCTCTTTATCCTCGGGCTCTTTATCCTTAAAGGACATCTGCGCTGGTGGTTGCTGGCCGTAACCATACTTTCTGTGATGCTTTCCTGGGGCAAGAATTTTATGCCGCTCACCGATTTTTTCCTGCATTATATTCCGGGTTATAACAAGTTCAGGGCGGTTTCCATGATCCTGGTAATTGCTGATCTTGCAATACCGCTTCTGGGTATTCTGGCCCTGAAGGAAATCATTGAGAAGCCCGCGATTATCCGTGAAAAACAAAAACAATTCTATATAGTGCTGGGGCTGACCGGAGGACTTGCATTAGTTTTTTACCTTATGCCACAGACATTTTTTAACTTCCTGAGCGGAATGGAACAGGCCGCCATCACAGAACAGCGGGCGACCCTCGACAGTAGTCAGGTTGCTCAGTTCGACAGCCTCATCAGCAACCTGGAAACTGCCCGGGTATCTGTTTTTAAATCAGATGCCATCAGAAGTTTCTTTTTTATTCTGCTTGCGGCTGCCCTGATCTGGCTTTATGGAAACAAAAAAATCAAATCCGGCGTTCTTACCGTTTCGGCTATATTGCTTATCGCCATCGACATGATCCCGATAGCAAACCGTTACCTGAACAATGACAACTTTGTCAGCAAAACACAGGTAAACAATCCCTTTGCTCCAACTGAGGCCGATAAAATCATCCTGAAGGACACAGACCCCAACTTCAGGGTATTCAATACTACGGTAAGTACTTTTCAGGATGCCAGCACTTCTTACTTCCATAAAAGTATCGGAGGCTATCATGGCGCCAAACTCCGCAGATATCAGGAACTGATCGATCATCATATCAGCAAAGGCAATGAAAGTGTATTGAATATGCTCAATACCAGATACTTTATCGTGAATGATGCCAATCGCCAGCCGGTAGTGCAGATTAACATGGATGCCGCCGGGCACGCCTGGTTTGTGAATACTTATAAAATGGTTGAAAATGCAGATCAGGAGATTGATGCCCTTACAAACTTTTCACCCGAATCCACTGCCATTGTCGACAAGCGGTTTGCACAGCAACTCAGCGGGTTTTCATCCATGCCCGACATCAATGCATTCATTAGACTCACTGAATATCAACCTAATAAACTAAATTATAAATACCAGGCTGCAACCGATCAACTTGCCGTATTCTCTGAAATTTATTACGATAAAGGCTGGAAGGCATTTATTGACGGCAAACCCGCCCCCTATTTCCGGGCAAACTATGTGCTCCGGGCTATGGTTGTACCTGCCGGCTCTCATGAAATCGAATTCAGGTTTGAACCCACGGTATATTTTACCGGCGAGAAAATCTCATTTGCCGGATCATTGATGCTGATCCTGTTGATGCTTGGCTATGCCGGCAATGAGATCAGAAAGAATTTTAGAAAAAAAGCATAAAAATATACAGTTTGCGCAAAGTACTGGTCATTACCTATTACTGGCCGCCCAGCGGAGGCGCAGGAGTTCAGCGATGGCTGAAATTCGTGAAATACCTTCGCCTTTATGGGTGGGAGCCGGTGGTTTATACGCCTGAAAATCCGGAACCGCCTGCCTTTGACGATTCCCTGAGCCGGGAAGTACCTGAAGACATCACCGTCATCAAACAGCCCATCTGGGAGCCGTACGACTTTTACAGAAAACTTATCGGCGCCCGGAAAGACGAGCGCATCAATGCAGGCTTCCTCAGCGAGGAACGCAAACCAGGCAAGGCACAGAAATTTTCGATCTGGATGAGGGGGAATTTTTTCATTCCCGATGCGCGGAAATTCTGGATAAGGCCATCCATAAAGTTTCTGACGAAATACCTGAAGGATCATCCGGTTGATGCCGTTGTATCCACCGGGCCGCCGCACTCCATGCATATGATCGCACTGGGCGTCAAAAAAAAGACAGGTCTTCCCTGGCTGGCCGATTTCCGTGATCCCTGGACCAACATTGATTTTTACGATCAACTGATGCTGAGCGGGTTTGCCGACCGCAAACACAAGCGCATGGAACAGCAGGTAATCAAACATGCCGACCGGTTGGTGACAGTTAGCCGGAACTGGGAGGCTGATTTTAAGCGCCTGGGGGCCAGCCGTACAGAGGTTATCACCAATGGTTACGACCCGGCAGATTTCCCGGAAATTCCGGCTATAAAGCCCGAATCGTTTACCATCACGCACATTGGTTCCCTCAACAGGGACCGTAATCCGGATTTTCTATGGAAAGTGCTCGGGGAAATGGTGGAAGCAGATGAAAATTTAAGCCGTAGGCTGCGCATACGGTTTGTGGGCAAAACCGATATCAGCGTGTTTGAATCGCTCGAAAAGTACAACCTGCGCAGGTTTGCAGAAAAAACCGATTACCTGCCTCACGGGGAAGCGCTGAAAGTCTCTGCTTCCTCTGCGGTATTGCTGCTGCTGATCAACAATACCCCCAACGCCCTGGGCATTATTCCCGGCAAAGTGTTTGAATACCTGGCATCGGGCAGACCGGTGCTTTGTATCGGCCCTCCCGGAGGCGACAGCGCTGGCATTATCCGCGAATCCCATGCCGGGCCTGTAGTTGATTTTGACGATGAAAACGGATTAAAAAACGCGCTTGCCGGCCTCTTTGAATCTTACCAGGGTGAAAGAGCGCATATGACGCAGGACGCCATCAAAAAATATTCACGTAAAAGCCTTACCGGCGACATTGCGCGCATACTCAACGAGATTATAAAACACGAAACTGAATAGTATGAAGCCTGTTAAAGTCCTTATCATAGCCGGAGCCCGGCCAAATTTCATGAAGATCGCGCCCATCATGCATGCCATGCGTAAGTCATCAAAACTGGAACCGATACTGGTGCATACCGGGCAGCATTATGATGTGAAGATGTCGGATACTTTTTTCGATGAACTGAACATCCCCCGTCCCGACATCTCCCTGGAAGTCGGTTCAGATACCCATGCCCGGCAGGTGGCAAAAATCATGGAACGCTTCGAACCGGTATGTGACGAACAAAAACCGCAGGCCATCCTGGTGGTGGGCGATGTAAATTCAACCATGGCATGCAGCATCGTTGCCGCGAAAAAGGAGATCAAAATTATCCATGTGGAGGCCGGTATCCGCAGCCGCGACCGCTCCATGCCTGAAGAGATCAACCGGATGGTTACGGATGCCATCACCGATATTCTGATGCCACCTTCGCGGGATGCGGTCGGCAACCTGCTGGCGGAGGGACATGCGCCTGAAAAAATCCACCTTGTGGGCAATATCATGATTGATACGCTGCTTGAATCCAGAGACCTGATCAACAAATCGGAAATTCTTAAAACGCTGAACCTTCAGGCGGGAAATTTTGTCTCTCTTACCCTGCACCGTCCTTCCAATGTCGATAACATGGATAATTTCAGGAAGATACTGGCAGCGCTTGAAACCATTCAGCAGGAGTTGCCCATCGTCTTCCCGATCCACCCCAGAACCAGAAAGATGATCCAGGAATTTGGTCTGGAGGACTATGTTGTTTCAATGAAAAACCTGATACTGACTGATCCGCTGGGCTACTTCGACTTTGGCAAACTGATTTCCGCCTCCCGCTTCGTGCTGACCGACAGTGGCGGTATACAGGAAGAAACCACTGTTTACGGCATCCCCTGCATTACCCTGCGTGAAAACACCGAACGACCGGTTACCGTTTGGGAAGGGACCAATGAACTTGCGGGCTGCGATACAGAAACAATCATTGCCCTTGCCCGCCAGATACTTGATGGTAACTGGAAAAAGGGGAGAATCCCCGAATTGTGGGATGGAGCGGCTGCCGGAAGAATTATCCGTATTCTGGAAGAAGTTTTGTAATTTCATCCTGCAATTAATGCAGTGTTTCATGCTGTTTCCCGTAAGCGGGAAATCCTGAAAAACGAACACCTGACTATGAAACATTTCCTCTGGGTTACCCTTCAGCGCCTGCTCAATCCCTCCTGCACCATACATGCAGCCAGCATTTGCCGTCATGTGAAGCTCGGGCGCGGCGTTACTATTGGTCATGGATCTCATATCTGCGCCGGTCGTATCGGCAAATACACCTACATCAACAAATACTGCCTGATCGACAGGAATACCGCCTCCATAGGAAACTTCTGCTCTATTGCATACTGTGTAAAGATCGGCCTGGGCAATCATCCGGTTAGTTGGGTGAGCACCCACCCTTTTGCTTATGACAACAAATACGGATTTGTAAAAAACAGCAAAAATTTTGAAGGACAGGTTCTGGATCCATGTGTAATAGGTCATGATGTCTGGATCGGGGCCAACGCGGTGATTCTGGCCGGAGTAAAAGTAGGTAACGGAGCAATTATCGGAGCCAATTCGCTCGTGAATAAAGATGTTGAACCATACAGCATCGTTGCAGGAAGCCCGGCCAGACATATCCGGTACCGCTTCGACGAAAAAACCATAGCAGCATTGCAGCAAGCTGCATGGTGGGAATGGGAGGATGCAAAAATCAGATCCCGGATTCAGGAATTCGACAATCCGGAAGCCATTATCAGGAATATGAGTGATCGAGCAAACGGCTGACAAACAATGAGATTTTGTAAGAGCCGTTAAATACCTTGTTCAGTTCGTTCATCAGGAAATAATCCTTCTCCGGCATACCCAACCTTTGCAGTTCACTTACAAAGATATTGACTGAAATTTTGCCTTCCAGCACAACCTTGTCAGAGATCCCACTGGTAAAATAGCCCTTTCCGATAAGCAGTCCCAGGGTGCGGTTGCGGCTGAGGTCGTTGAGGGCGGTAAGTCCGAAATCACCGATACCGCAATACCTGAATAATGTCTCCTCGCGGCCTCCGTAATAAAGCAGCACCCTGCGCATTTCATCAAAGGCTTTGGTAAATATGAGAAACCTCAGATTGGGAGAGTCGAAATGCGCATCAACAATGCCGATAAGTATGGCATAAATATTTTTCAGGATGCTCAGGGTCTCCACGCCTTTGATATCGGTTGAAAAATCAGTGTAAATGGTTGTTCCGCTGAAGATCTGATTCAACTGCCGGTAAATCGTATCGTTTTCTGCACCCACCGTCATGGCGGTCGGGATATGGTTGATCAATTCCCTTGCAAAGGTTGGCCCTTTCAGGGTGCAAACAGGATTGCCTGTTACTCCAAGCAGGTTTTCGACAATGGTCTTGTTGTCTTTACCGAATCCCTTGGCCAGGTTTACCAGCAACGCGCCGGGTTTAAGCCATTCTTTGATGCCGGTGATGTAAGGGACAACGGCAACAGATGGAATTGCAACAAATACAACATCCGCCTTTTTCAGCACACTGTTGTCTGTGGTGGCTTTCAGACCGGGAGCCAGGCGGATCATCGGAAAATAAGCCGGATTGATATGCTTTGTATTGATATCCTTAACAACGGGTTCTTCTATTGAGAGCAGGGTGACATCGAGACCGGGCTTGGCCGCCAGGATATGGCCAAGCGCCGTTCCAAGCGTTCCGGCTCCGGCGATGCAGATGTGGACTGATTCCGGCATTTCAGAATTTTTTTGTACCCGGCAAAGGTAAGAGAAATTCCTGTTTAAGCAGGCCATGATAAAGCATCAGGATGGCTGTGATGAGATCAATGGATGTTTGAAACATGATAGCAGAATCCCATTACCTGACACTACAGCCTGTTTGTTTCATTGTATTTATCATGACATTTCAGCATTGATTAAAACAATTCCGGCGGAACTGATTATATTTGTATTATGCTGGCTGATATCAGAATCGTACTTTCAGACGTTGACGGTGTGTGGACCGACAGAAAGATCTATATTGGGGAAGACGGGTGCCATTTAAGGGCATACTCAACCGAGGATAGTATTGGCGTGGTTTTGCTTAAGATTATGCAATTGCCATTGGTTATTCTGACAGGAGAAGACAACAATAGCCTGAAAAACAGAATGGAGCGCCTGAAAGTTGCTCATATCTTTACCGGGGTGAGAAACAAGTTGTACATAGCGGAACAGGCATTAAAAAAGTTTGACCTTACCTTTTCTCAGGCAGCTTTTGTGGGTGACGACCTGAATGACCTGCCGTTGCTACGGGCCGTCGGATTCAGCGCAGTGCCCGCTAATGCCATGCAATTGCTGAAGGAAAATGCTTCTGTTACACTTTCAAAAACAAGCGGCAACGGGGTCTTCAGGGAGTTTTGTGAAGAAATAGCCAGAAAAAAGGGGATTTTTGACCAGGTTATTGATGAATATACCCTGAACATAACAAAATTCAAATACTAAAGACCTGTTTAACGGGATAAAGGCTGTCACATTCATCTGAAACTATTGTTAAATTTGCAGTTTCATAATAATAAACATCCTGCAACCATTTCATTCGGAATAACCAAAAATGAAAAAAGAAGAAATTATACTTTTTGGCGGAGGTGGCCATTGCAGGTCGGTCATTGATGTGATCGAGAATGAAGACCGGTTTCACATAGCCGGGATAGTAGATCAGGCGGTGATGCTGCATGAAAAAATATCAGGTTATGAAGTGATCGCCAATGATGACGATATCCCCTTACTGGCAAAGCAATATAGATATTTTTTCATAACCATCGGCCATATCAGAAATTCCCGGCCACGATGGAAACTCTATGATAAACTGGTAGCCAGTAATTGCCACCTCCCTGTGATTATTTCGCCAAAAGCCCATGTTTCAGGCAGGGCCAGGCTGGGGCCAGGTACAGTAGTAATGCCTTTTGCGATGGTAAATTCAGGCGCTGAAATCGGCCCGAACTGCATATTAAACACATCCTGCATCATTGAGCATGACACGATTGTAGGATTCAACAACCACGTCTCAACCGGGAGTATTATTAACGGCAACTGCCGGATCGGAGACAATAACTTCATAGGCACGAATTCGACCATACTCAACAACATTACGATAGGAGATGACAACCTGATCGGAGCTGCCGCCGTGCTTGTTAAAAGTATTGGCAATAATCACAAATATTTCGGGAATCCCGCATCTGTTATCGGACGGACTTATGTTTAAGACCATCATTATCGCTGAAGCCGGTGTTAATCACAATGGCAGCCTGCAACTTGCCGAGCAGCTGATTGAAGCCGCAGCCAGGGCTGGCGCTGATTTCGTGAAATTCCAGACCTTCAGGGCTGCAAACCTTGTTACAGCAAGTGCTGAGAAAGCCGCCTATCAGAAGGCGAACGAAGGCAGTATGGCAGGTGAATCGCAGCTTCAGATGCTGACCAGACTTGAACTTGACAAGGAAGCCCATCTTCACTTAATCGAACACTGCAAAAAACACAACATCAAATTCCTTTCAACGGCTTTTGACCTTGAAAGCATAGATCTTTTGGATGAGCTGGGCATTGAGATGTTCAAAATTCCTTCGGGTGAAATCACGAATCTCCCCTTATTGCGTAAAATTGCAGGTTATGGTAAACCTGTAGTTCTGTCCACGGGGATGGCAACCATCAAAGAGATCGGCGAAGCCATAGACGTCCTGAAACAAAACGGAACCCCTTCCGGCCTGATCACTGTATTGCACTGCACAACAGAATACCCCGCTCCGCTTGAAGAAGTAAACCTGAAGGCTATGCATTCGATTGGAGAAACATTTAAGGTAAAAACCGGGTATTCAGATCACACGAAAGGCATTGTAATACCTATTGCCGCAGCAGCCCTTGGAGCAACAATCATAGAAAAGCACTTTACCATCAGCCGTGACCTGCCCGGCCCTGATCACAAGGCTTCACTCGAACCCGATGAACTCGCTGCAATGGTTGCTGCCATCAGAAACGTGGAAAAAGCCCTCGGTTCAGGAATTAAGGAACCTTCGGTTTCGGAACTGAAAAACAGGGTGGCAGCCCGTAAAAGTATACATCTGTCCAAAAATCTGCCCGCCGGGCATGTACTTACTAATGAGGACCTGACCATGAAACGGCCGGGCGACGGAATCAGTCCGATGCTGATGGACACCATCATCGGGAAGAAATTGAAAACCGACCTGAAAGCTGATACACAATTAAAACCTGAACACCTGCTGTGAAAATCGCCGTTCTTACCAGTTCGCGGGCCGATTATGGAATCTATCTCCCTTTGCTGAGAGCCATGGAAGCGGATCCCTTTTTTGACCTGCGCCTTATTGTCTTTGGCGCTCACTTGTCAGACGCATTTGGCTATACCATTGAACTGATCGAAAAGGATGGTTTTACCATCGATCACCGCATTGAGGTTATGCCGGCCAGCGACAGTCCCGGTGAAATATCCGCTGCCATCGGAAGAACAACGCAGGCATTCAGTCAGATATGGGAACAAAGCAAATATGATCTGGTTCTTGCTCTCGGAGATCGGTTCGAAATGTTTGCCGCCGTTGTATCGGGCGTCCCGTTCAATATCCGCTTCGGACATATACATGGGGGAGAAACAACCCTCGGCGCCATTGATGACGCATTCCGGCATTCGATAACCCTGATGTCGTCTGTCCATTTTGCCTGTGCTGAAGCCTATAAAGAACGCATCATCCAGATCAGGGGAGACTCCAACCTTGTTTTCAACACCGGGGCACTCAGCATCGACCTGCTGGCATCCTGCGAATTGATGAAACAGGAAGTATTCATGGAGCGCTACGGTGTGGATCTTAGCCATCCAACAATCTTGTCCACCCTGCATCCTGAAACCGTTTCATACGAAAAAAATATCCTGCTGGCCGAAGCTTTTGCGGAAGCCTTGCTGCTCCTCCCCGGATTTCAACTGGTCATCACCATGCCGAATGCCGACACCTTCGGAAAGGTAATCCGGGAAAAACTGCAACAATTAAAACGGCTCAGAAAGGGAGTACACCTTTTTGAGAACCTGGGATCCATTGGGTACCTTAGTTGCATGAAGTACTCCAAAATGCTGATTGGCAATACATCCAGCGGATTTTATGATGCCTCGTACTTTCCGAAGTGGGTCATCAACCTGGGTGACAGGCAAAAAGGAAGGATCAGGACCCCGAACATCATCGACCTTGAATTCAACCCTGCTTCCATAGCTGAAACCGCACAAAAGATTGCCAAACTTCCTGTCCCGGAGTTTGAGCCGGTTTACGGCAAAGGAGACGCTGCGGCAAAAATGATTAAAATACTTAAAAATGAGTTTACCACACATTGAGAAGCACACGATCAACGAGCACCTTCCGCTCAGGCAGGCGTTGGGCAAACTGAATGAAGTCCCTGACAACCTGACGATCTTTATTCTGAACGATCAGCATCAGCTGGTCGGCGCCCTGACTGACGGGGACGTGCGCCGGGGCCTGCTGAAAGGATTTTCCCTTGATGATGAGGTCAGGAATTTCATGAATACAGGTTTCCATTCACTGAAACAGCATGAGTTTACACTCAATCAGATAAAAGATCTCAGGGAGAAAAGGATAAAGATGGTGCCGCTGGTTGATGAAAACAACCGCATCATCCGGCTGGCCGATCTGACCAAACTCAGATCCGTATTGCCCTGCGATGTGTTGCTGATGGCCGGCGGCCGGGGTGAACGCCTGAGACCGCTTACCGATACCACCCCTAAGCCCTTACTGATGGTTGGCGAGAAACCCATCCTGGAGCACAACATCGACCACCTGGTCAGCTTTGGAATAACGAGGATCAATATTTCAATCAATTACCTCGGCAAACAGATCAGGGAATATTTTGGCGATGGATCGTCGAAAGGGATTGAGATCAATTACCTGGAAGAAAAAAGGCCACTTGGTACGCTGGGCGCCTTATCCATGATCAATCATCTCGAATATGGAAGTATTCTGGTAATGAATGCAGATGTGCTTACCAACATTGATCTGGAAGATTTTTTCAGCGAGTTTGAGGTTCAGCAGGCGGAAATGGCTGTTGCTTCAATTCCCTATAAGGTCAACATGCCGTTTGCAGTGCTTGAAACCGAACAAAACAGGGTCCTTTCTTTCCGCGAGAAGCCCCAGTACACGTATTACACCAACGCAGGCATCTACCTTATCAGAATCAAACTGGCCAGGCGAATTCCGCTGGAAAGCACTTATCAAGCCACTGACCTGATGGACAACCTGCTCGGCAACAACGAAAAAATCATTCAGTATCCCATTCATGGTTTCTGGATGGACCTGGGAAGAAAAGAGGACCTGGAAAAAGCGAGGGAAGAAATCAAACACATACGATTTTCATGAAAACCTTAATCATCATCCCGGCAAGGGGTGGATCAAAAGGGATACCCGGGAAGAACATCCGTCCGTTTGCAGGCAAACCACTGATACTTCACACCCTGGAGCTGGCCCGTCAATTCGCGGCGGATAAAGATATATGCATCACCACCGACAGCCCTGAGATCGCAGCATTGGTTGATTCAGCCGGTTATAAAGTACCGTTCATACGTCCTGAAACACTCGCCACTGATCAGTCAGGCATGTATGAAGTGTTGCTCCATGCCCTGAAACACTATCAGGAATCCGGATCTTATTACGAAAGAATACTCCTCCTTCAGCCAACCTCTCCTTTCCGGACGGCGGAACATATTGAAAGTGCTTTTACGCTTTATAACCCATCAGACGACATGGTGGTTTCGGTAAAGGAATCAAATGCCAATCCCTATTTTGTCCTCTTTGAGGAGAACAGCGAAGGCTACCTGGAGAAATCGAAGCAGGGTAGTTTTATCAGGAGGCAGGACTGTCCGCCCGTTTGGGAATACAACGGCGCCATTTATGTAATAAATACTCAGTCACTTCTGCAATCTCCCATACATGGATTTAAAAAAGTGACAAAATTTGTTATGGATGAATTACATTCCGTTGATCTAGATACGCCGCTTGACTGGGATTATGCGGAGTTCCTCAATGAAAAATATCATCTCCTGCCGCTCTGATGGCTGAAAGAGAGCGCTGAGTTGCAGCTCCGTCGATGGCGAAAGCATACCGTTCAATAAAATCGCGGTACTTTTCCGGATCGGGCTTCATTCTTCCCTGAAGAACTTCATCTGATATGATTTTTAAACGCCCGGCATCCTTAACCTGCCAGGCTACCCCTTCGGCATGATAACCCAGAAGATCATCACCGTGATGATCCAGTATGATCAATGGTTTACCGAAATACACTGCTTCTCCGCCAACCGTGGAATAACAGGTAATCAGCAGGTCACAGGCAGCAATGAGTTCGTACAAATCAACATCATAAAGAATTCTTACCTGATTAAGACCGGCTTTCCCGGCAATTTCAGTGTAATAACCCACCGATTCACGTTCCGCCGGATGCAGTTTAACCACCAGCTCAACTTCTTCCAGGTCGCGGAATGCAGAAAAAACGTCATAGGCAGCCTGCCAGCGCAGGGCCTTGTCAGGCATTGGCTGAGACGCAAATACAGCCAGATGGGAACGGGTAGTGAATTTAGCCCTGAATTCTGCAGACCTTTCCAGAAGCTTTGGTATCAGATCGGTACGCATCTGACCAGTGATAACAACAGCGTCATGACTGAAATTACCCCGTGTAACCAGCACATTCTTCCAGTGACTGCCCCATACAAGTGTAAGATCAGCCATAATTTTATTCTTCCGGTCTGTATTTGTATACAGATAAGCAGGCTGGGCATCCCCAATATTTCCGTGCTGTATCCCGATAATTCTGCTTCCGTGAGCCCTGGCAGCATCAAGGATGCATCGGGTTGCCGGACTGTTTTCGTCAATAGATGCAACTGTAGCAAAACGGCGGTTCCTGAAGTAGAGATGGTAAGCAAGATGTTTCGTAATAAAGAATGCGTTGGTGCGATTGAGCCCCAGAAAAGCTTCGTAAATCAACTTCTCTTCATCTGACATCTTCGAAAGTCCAATTATTTTCAAAGCTTTTTCCAGCAAATCCATCAACTGTTTTCGTCTGATATAAAGCCGGGGAGAAAGCAACCCCCTGAACAGGATATACTCGCCATATAGTGTTCTGTTTCCCCTGCCCTGTCCGTTAAAATACTCTTTTTGCAGGCGAAAATGTGCGTTTCCGCTGGTTTTGGGAGGCTCAACTTCCGAAAGGATCAGAAGATCATTATCAGAAAGATCAAATAGCGGCGATAGAATGTAATTATCCAGCCTTGGCTGCATGGTAAGCAGGTGTCTGCAATATTGCCTGAAGGCACGGTCAACCACAAGATGCTTTCGGCCCTCTGAACCAACAGGCCGTAAAAATCCGATCAATACCCTCAGGATAAAAAAGACAGCATAATTTATCAGTGCGAAGTAATTCTTCTTCTGTTTCACACCTTCATCACGCGCCCTGATGGTTATCCCGGGTGTGAGGCAATCATTAAACATCCCGGGCGAAATGCTGCAATAAGCAAATACGCCCCCCGCTGTCTGGCTGAAATGCTTCAAAACCTTACGGATCCGGAAAACCGGCTGAAGCCTGAAATAAATCCTGAAACGCTGATAATGCCACAGCGGCAAACCATCCAGGTTAAGCAATTCACTTATGCTCGCCTCTCCGGCATGCCTGTCGCCAAATTCCAGGATACCGGATAAAAGCCCGCGGTCAGCGTCCCGGATAAGTTGTCCCGGCATCGGTATAACTTCAAAACCCGGGAAATTTTCCGGTTCAATGAGCCCGGGGAGATAATAAATTCGACATTTATCAGGGATATGAAGTTTCCTGATTTCTTCGATTTCATCCATACCCGGTTTTCGGAATATCAGGATCGTTTCCATCTTTTCCGGATAAAAACATTCAATTCGTTACGGTAAAGGTAGATCAAACCCGACGATGCCAGCATAGTTATCAGCACAGCCGTGATAAACGGATCAAATCCGGCATTAATCCTGACAATCTCCGCGATTACAGTAAAGAGTATGATCATCAGCGGGAAAAGCATTGTTTTCCGCATACTCCATTTTATTTCCACGATGCGCTTCTGATAATAAAATATCCCTGACACCATTATCAGATCGGAAATCAGGCCGGCTGCAATGGCTCCGTAGTATGAGAATTGCGGGATAAGCAAATAATTCAGCAACAGGTTGATAACCATTGCACCTGAATTCAGATAAAGAAAAATTTTTGTCTTTTTCAGATAATAAGCCGGATAGGAAAAGACAATAAACTGGGTCCGGAGTAAGCTTCTCATAAAAACAAGTGAAACCAGTCCGTATGCCTGCCTGACATCGGTTTCATAAAAAAGATGCAGGTACAGCATGGTAGGCAGGATGGCAAACACCACGATGATCATACTCTGCATCAGCAGAATATTGGAAAGCTGGCGGATTTCATCCTGCTTTTCAGCAATTCCCTCTTTCATTACCCTGAAAACCTCCGGCTGGTTAGCACCCTGGAGGCCCTGCAGCACAATGGCAATCCCCGCCGCAAAATTCACAGCCGTATTGTATATCCCCAGATCGGTGGGGAAGCGTTCAAGCATAAACCGGTCGGCATAGGTAAGCGCCCATACAATTACGCTGTACTGGGTAAGCGGGAATGCAAACCTGTTTATTTCTTTCATCAGGGCCTTATCAGCGCGGAATCCGGACTTGCTATAAATATATATCAGCACAGCCAGGGCAACCAGTCCGGTACCGATGGCACTGCCGGTTATATAACCGATGAATGACATCTCGAAAAAGAAAAGCCCGGCCAACTGGAAGCCGGTGCGGAAAACGCCCAGGCCCATGCTTACCAGAACGAAGGAAAGGATCTTCTTTTCGTTCCGGAATAATGCCGCAGCAGTAATATTGACAGCCCTTCCCACCCCGGTAACGATGCATGCAAAACCATATTTTGAAAAATCCTGCAACTGAGGCTGATGAAAAAGATTTCCGATGTGATCACGGAATACCCAGGCAATAAACAGCAGGATCATTCCCCGGAACAAGATTGAAGAAAAAACTCCGGAAACCAGCCGGTGATAACCCGGTGAGTCCGGCTCCACGTCATAATAAAACCTGGAGATAGCGTTACCCATCGAGAAAATCGAAACGGCAAATATCAGCGAAGTAAAAAGCTCAGTAATAGCCAGTTGGGAGAAATCCACAGCTCCAAGCATGTCGCTCCCCTCATAGACTGGCTGTATAATAACCTGAAGCACAGGAGCAAACGCGGCAACTGCCGTGTAGATAAATGAAAGTTTCAGGTGTTCCTTTACATTAACACTCATTGCCCGCTTGAACTGGAAAGGCAAAGATAAGAGGAATAAAAGAAATCAAATGAATTTGTATCCTGTTATAGTTTTCTGAGCAAAGTAACCGAACCGTAAACAATCCGAGGAGTAAACTGCCCCAGATCATTGCAACCGTCAAACTGAACACTTACATAATAAACGCCCTGTGGACACTTCTTCCCTTTGAATGTACCATCCCAGCTTTCATTTATATCATTGGGTGAAAAAAGCATGGTGCCCCGGCGATTGGCAAAGAAGTCCTATCATTGGAATAATAAGGAATCATTGGTGGTCCATCAATTTATGGCAAAGGTCATTGAAAAATTCCGACCGGCAACGATAGTGACATAAACACATCGTTGTATTATGAAAAAGCGAAAATCTCAAAACAGCTCACTATGATTAACAACAATATATTAAGTGAAGCACTTGAAGAAATTCTTTCAATCAAAGTCTGAAAATGGAAAAGAAAAACCACATTAATCCAGACAGAACAATTCACGAAGGACTTCGACGCACTATCCGATTAAACACTCCACAATGAAAAAGACATGACTTATTGCCTGATGAACTTTTTTGATGCAATCACATCACCGAAAGGATTTCTTATTTGAAGCAAATATGATCCCGGAGAAAGAGTTTTAAGGTTGATAACAAAATTACCCGGACCGGCGGTCGAAGAAAGACAAATCCTGCCATTGATATCCTGCACAGTGTAATGAATTACACCATTATACACATCACTTAATGATACATTCAGCACATCTCCGGCCGGATTGGGAAAAACAACCGTTTCAACATTATTCATAACGTAGGTTTTCGAATTGACAGGAACATATTCCGGACAATCAACAGCGGAAAACACCAGGTTGCCCTCATTGCTCATCACACCTTTCCAGCATTGTCCATCCGGTGATTTCATGATAATCCCCCTGTTAATATCTTCAAGATATATATCACCATCTGCTATCTGAAGCCTGGCAGCGGGATCTCCGGTACCTATGCCCAGAAATCCGTTCTCAGCAAGTCTCATCCGCTCGGAACTTACCGTTTCATAACGGTCTGTAGTATTGAAAACGATATATGACGGATAACTGCCATAATCAAGTCCCCTGCCTGCGTAAAACAAAATACTCGAATTAAACCTGAACTCGTTGTTGTAAAACATGGATGAAACGATACCTGTCAACCGGTCACCTGTTACCACATCCTGAGGGAAATCAACCGTTCCGCGCGACCGCCGGCCATTGATCAGGCTTCCCACATAGTGAATATCGCTCGCAGAAAACCCGTCATAAGTTGCATAATGATTATTCCTGATACTCATGATCCCAAATTGAGGGTATGACACAACCTCGTCGGTAACCAGCGTAAACTTTGAGTCAGGGAAAGCAGTTCCTATCCCGAGGTTTCCGTTGTACTGATAAATATTGGTTGAAATCGAGTCCGTCTGAGCGAAGGACAGCGCATTCAGCGAAAGTAAAACACAAGTAATGCAATAACTTAATCTCATCGTTTGAAGAATTTAATGTTAATATTTATCGGATTGCTTATAATGGTCTTTAAAGGGCACTTTGCGATATGATCGTTTTTTTACAAATCATCTTAAACCTGACTGCTGCTTTTTTTATGGCCTGCTACAATGGCTTTTTATTCTTTCCGGCCACCGAAATACTTGCATTCAATTCAAATCCCAACAATATGATGATTGCATTGAAATATATCCAGAGCATAAAAATAATCAAAGTTCCGATCGAGCCGTAAAGGGTATTGTATTTTGCGAAATTATTGACATAATAATTAAAGCCGACAGAAGCAGCAATAAAAAGCAGGGTGGTAATGGTGGAGCCTGCGGAAATAAACCGGAACCTGAGTTTCCGGCTGGGGGCAAAATAAAAAAGAAACGAAAAGGCAAAGAAGAGCAGGGCCAATGTAATAACCCATTTTCCTGCCGATAACATGAAAATACCAACCCTGTCAGTAAGCAGGCCATGCGATTCGAGCCATTTCAGCACCAGCGGACCGAAAGTAATCAGTGCAATGGCGATGATGACCAGGACCGACAGCAGGAAAACCAGGCCGATGGCTACCAGCCGCTGGCGCATGGCAGAACGTGTTTCAATGGAATGGTAAGTCTGATTGAAGGCCTCCATCAGGCTGGTGACACTGTTGGTGGAGAAATACATAGCCATCAGGAAACCTATGGAGAGTACTCCGCCCTGCGGCCGTTTCACAATATCAAAAATGGTGTCTTCAACGGTTGCCCATACCTGTTCCGGGATAAATTCGCTGAGCAGGCTCAGCAGGCTGTCCTGGAAATTGGCAATGGGTATGTATGGAATCAGGGAGAAAAAAAACAGTAAGGCCGGAAAAATTGCCAGAAAGAAATTAAACGACAGTGCAGCCGCCCGGTTGGTAATGGCTCCCTTCTGTATGCCTTTCACAAAAAACTCTGCAACGTAATAAAGTGGAACTCCGTCAAATCCGGGCAATACCAGGCGCTTGGACCAGATCAGCAACTTCCTGACCTGCCGGCTGCGCAACACCCCGTGGTATACTCGCAGGGAATAAGCAGTGACGCGCTCGGCAAATTTTTTCATGCTGTCTGTTTAATATGCTTTCAGGCTCAGGTCAAGGCTCTTTATCTGATGCGTTAATGCTCCGACTGAAACAAAATCTACCCCGGTTTCAGCATACTGCCTGATGGTTTCCAGGGTAATCCCTCCTGAAGCCTCGGTTTCATATTTTCCAGCGATCATTTCAACTGCTTTCCTGAGGTTTTCGGGGCTGAAATTATCCAGCATAATCCGGTTGACCCCGCCCGTATCAATTACCTGTCTCAATTCATCAAAGTTTCTCACCTCGATTTCAATCTGCAGGTGTCTTCCGTTTTTCTCCAGATAATTTTTTGCTGCATGAATGGCTTTTGCGATACCACCGGCAAAATCCACATGATTGTCTTTGATCATAATCATATCATACAAGCCGAACCGGTGATTGTGCCCGCCTCCGTGCTTTACAGCCGTTTTCTCGATTGCACGCATCAGGGGGGTAGTTTTGCGGGTATCGAGTACTTTCGTGTTAAACCCTTCCAGTTGCCTGACATATTGTGATGTTGTGGTTGCAATCCCGCTCATGCGCTGCATAAAATTCAGCACCAGCCGTTCGGCTTTCAGTATCGATGCAGAGGGCCCTTCAACAGTAAAAGCGATATCACCGGGCTGAATGGCATCACCATCCTTCATGAGAGGATGCATGCTGATACGCGGATCCACCAGCGAAAAAACCCGGGCGGCAATTTCCATACCAGAGAGTATCCCCTCCTGTTTTACCAGCAGTTTTGCCTTGCCAACGGCATCTGCAGGAATGGTAGATAGTGAAGTATGGTCGCCATCACCTGTATCTTCGATCAGGGCATTGGCAATAATCTCATCAATGGTCAGCATTGGCTTAAGCAGGGATCTTTCGTGATTATTCTTCGTTTTCAAACTTCAGCTGATGAATGGCGGGTTTTCCGTTCACCGTTTTGATAAGGTAATAAGCCCTGAATACAGTATTTCCGGATTTGTACATGCCGATAGCATACTGAGAGCCGTCTTTTGACTGGCCCTGATGGCTCTGCGTGTATGAGGCAGGCGGATACTTTGTGAAAAAATTCCGCATGATAATTTCTGATTGCGCTTTACTGAATGTCCCTTCGGTTCCCGGCACACTCAGATCAATGGTGGCATTGAAATGATTGCTCAGCTCCCTGGCATTGGCTGCACGAATGGATGCAGCCACTCTGGTACTCACATCCTGAGCCGGTACTGAAGCCGGAAGAAACAACATTAAGATGCTGCATATTAACGCTATACGAATTTTACCAATTAGTTCCATCCCTTTAAATTTTAAGACAGCAGATGTTAAAACAACCCGGCTGCCGTTCAATTTATAAAATTTATCAAAAACCGAACCAAATGTAAACATAAATCCGGCGAAAACAAATTGTTTACACGACCCTGAAATTCTGAATCTATCAGGACACTTGTGAATACCGGAATTTATGTTTTCAAATTCCGGACCAAAATCAGGACGGTTGTGATGGAATCAGGTGCCGATTAATTATATATTGAAAATAAACAGCTGATTTACCGTTTATTAAAATTCAGGATTCTTTCCGGACAGAGACGCCGGAATTATTTTTTTGTAAATGCAGCACAATCAATTCCAGCAAATCATGCCAGGTACCGTTACTGAAAAAGGATGAATGCCATTGAAATTTCACATATAGTAAAATAATTGAAAAAGGCTATTTTTGCAATAAATTCAGCTATGCGCATCACCTTGCTTCAGACCGGAAAAACCGATGCTTCCTGGTTAATTTTAGGAACCGGGGAATACGCCGGAAGGTTATCTCATTACATACGGTTTGATGTGATTGATATTATACCGCCAAAGAATTTCAGGCAACTTAATCCGCAACAACTGAAAGATGCAGAAGGCAAGCTGATGTTGAAACATTTTGCCGTTGCGGACCAGATTGTCCTGCTGGATGAAAGAGGAAAATCCTATACATCCGAAGAATTTGCAGTCTGGATTCAGAAAATAATGAATGCGGGCACCCGCCACCTGATGTTTGTGATCGGAGGGGCTTATGGTTTCTCCGACGAAGTTTATGCGGCCGCAAACGCCAGGGTCTCATTATCATCCATGACATTCTCGCACCAGATGGTACGCCTGTTTTTCACGGAACAGCTATACCGGGCGTTCACCATACTGAAAAACGAACCATATCACAACTCCTGAATTAATCCTGATCCCCAAAGCATGAAATCAATCGTCTTTGCTACCAACAACCGCCACAAACTGGAAGAGGTCAGTTCCATCCTCAGCGGCAAATATCATCTTGTAACCCTGAACGGCATCAACTGCCACGAGGATATCCCCGAAACCAGCGATACCATTGAAGGCAACGCCCTGATGAAAGCCAGATATGTGGTTGAACAATATGGTTACGATTGCTTTGCGGACGATACCGGGCTTGAGGTGGAAGCGCTCGACGGCCGGCCGGGAGTGTTCTCAGCCCGTTATGCAGGCGAGGGGTGCAGTTATGATGATAATGTCACCAAATTGCTGTACGAGCTAAACGGACAAAACAACCGGAAAGCCCGCTTCAGGACGGTTATCGCGCTGATCATGGGAGGAAAAGTACATTTATTTGAAGGAGTGATCAACGGAAATATCATTCATGAAAGAAGGGGCACTTCCGGATTCGGCTATGATCCTGTTTTTATCCCTCACGGGTACGATCAAACCTTCGCGGAAATGCCCCCTGAACTGAAGAATTCAATCAGCCACCGGGCATTGGCAGTAAATAAGCTGGCAGAATTTCTCAAATAATAAACACCGCCGGCAACCCTTACAATTCCATATCGCCTGACGCTTCAGGCTGATAAATGATTTCCGATATCCTCAACTCGGCCTCCCCTGTAGGGACTTTCCATTTAACGGTATCCCCCTTGCGATATCCGAGCAGGGCCGTTGCAACAGGCGCGAATACAGAAATTTTCTGCTGCCGGGAGTCCGCTTCATGCGGGTAAACTATCTGTATCTGCATGGATTTGTCGCTGTTCAGGTAATCGAGTTTTACGATGGAATGCATGGTAACTACATCCGGAGGCATTTTTTCGGGTGGCAGTACTTTGGCCCTGTCGAGTTCGGCCTGCAGGGGATTCAGATTGATGGGAGCATTGATGCCGCCGCTTCTCGCTTTGGCAATATGGCTGCGCAGACGCGCCATGTCAAGTGTACTGATGATGATTTCCTTCATGATTGTCAAATGTTTTGAAAAAGAAAAGCCGGGAGAGAACCGGCCTGTATAAATAGGGTAAGGTCTTTCCTAGTCGGTGGGTGTAAAATAAGAATGCAAGATGATCTGCATACCGGAAAATGTTTGCGGCAAAGATAGTAATATTCGGTGAGCCGGGCAATACAGTGTAAAACTTTTAGCTTTTCCGGCACAAATCGGACAGTCTCCAGAAAGTTTCAATCATATCATTATATAATTGATCATTAGACATTTAAAAAAGAATACTGCATCACCTGTAAGGTATATTGCTAATGCAGGCAGTCCATGCACCGGAAGCAGGCGTTTAATATTCCGGATACCGCTATAAAGCCTGAAATTTCAGGATTATAAAGCAGGCAGCTAACTGAAAAATCCGGGTCATGTTAAAAAAACAAGGGTGGAACTGTTTCTGCGATCCACCCTTATATTATGTGAATGATCATTTACTTACCGGTCCGCACTTTACTGACCGTTTTATTCTCATAAACATATACAAATTCACCATCGGTTGTAAGTGAGGTGGTTGCTCCCTTACGCGCCTTAAATTCAAGGAATTTACATGTATTCAGATCAAATGCGGCAATATCGGCACCTTCGGTTTTCATGATCACGATATTGTCGAACCGGTCTTCGAGCAGGGATGTTTTATATTTCCCGTTTGCCACCAGGTCGCCATTGCTCATTTTGAAGGTTGACACTCCTTTTTCGCCGATTACGGCCACCATATCCTTATACGGGAATATCATCTGGGCGTTACCGACACCGCCTTTAGCAACAGGCACCTCGTACAGCTCCTTGCCGGTATTGATATCCATTGAATACAAAGCTTTTCCGCTGGAAACGATCACATTGCCGCCTGCTTCTATCATGTTGGTGATGCCTTTGCGGAACCGCTCCGAATCCCACACCAGGGAACCGTCGCTGGTGTTGAATGCCTGAACCCCGTTGGGCTTAACATTGGGATACCATATCCTCCATTCTTCGTAAACTGAAACAGAGCCATCTGCGTTCTGGGTCCTGCGGTAAATGTAAGCCTGCGCTTCAACATTGCCACCGATCTGAAGCACAATTTTATCTCCCATGATATACATATTCGGGATTGCCCGCGCTTCTTTTATTTCAGGAGAAGTCCACAGCAGTTTACCTGAGTTGGCATCATACTTCTTTATATATTGACTCCTCCGGTTCGACATATCCAGCACATAAAGGTCATCGCCAACCCTCACCGGATCAGCCACCGCACCATAAACGCCAAATTTTTTGGCATTTGCCGGCCGTTTGCCCAATCCGTCAGGGGTATAATCGAATGCTGCAGACCATAAGCTGGCACCGGTTTTCAAGTCATACACCTGATAACCATTCATCATCAGCATTACCTTATCACCGTCTATGAAAAGATCATACAAAAATTCACGGGATATGACCTTACGCTCAGCCCTGCCTATATAGGTATTTTCCCAGACGATATCCCCGTTCCGGATATCAATTTTGGCTATCTGGTTTTTAAACCCCGTGAACAGGGCGCCCAATGAACTCGGCACAAAATTCACCATTACCATATATCCATCAGGTGTAATGGCATACTTCCCCACCACACCTTTGAACTTTGCGGTCGACCACCGCTCCTCTCCTGTCCTTGCACGGATAAATACAAGTTCCTTCTTAAGGGAAATGGCAAAACTTTGTTCCTCCGGAATATACACTACATTTTCTTCATCAACATCCTGGTATTTATCTGTTGACCACAGAAAATTACCACTCTCCATCTCAACTACAGCCAGCACATCTTTTCCCATTTTACGGTCAAAAAGGAAGATGACATCAGACTCCCAGAAAGGGATAAGGTCATCAATTTTGTTCAGTTTCGGGGCTAGTTCTTTGAATTTTTTATTCCATTTAGGCTTCCCCGTTTTGTTGTCGAAAACCGTAATCTCCTTGTCGGAAGCAGCATAGCTGAAACCACGCTCCTCGGTTCCGGTACCTGTGTGAACAATCTTATGGTCCATACGCGATTCCCATACCAGCGGCATGTCGTCCTGGGCTTTTACCGAAATTAATCCGGTAAATAATGCAAATGCAAACAGAAAGTGTTTTTTCATAAAACTGAAGTGTTTGGTGTTGATTAAGTTGATTAAAACTTGAATGTATACTGGAATTTGTAGCTTTTTCCTTTGGGCACCCTGAATCCGAAGCGGTAACGCTTTACAATGTCTTTCAGGCGATTTTGACTGGCAATGTGGTTTGCTCCTTCATTCACCACAAAAACAGTGGCCACTTCACCCTTTTCGCGCAGGTTTATATCAAATACATATGTTCCGCTGAGGTTACTTTCACTGATTTCTTTCAAGAAAGCCGATCCGGGTGCGGAAGAGACGGAATCAAGTTCTGCAATGGCTTTGCCGATGATTTCATCCTTTGTCTGGTAGAAGGGTTTTTTCTGTCCCGAGGCATAGAGTGCCGGCAACAAAAGGCATAAAACAAACAATTTTTTCATAAGCAATCAGATTTTAAATTATATAAAATTGGCAAAGACCGCAATTGCAGGCTTATCAAACGGTTATAGCTGCATTCATAATATGATACCATGACCAGTTATTCCTGTCCATCCTGAGGAATGTTCCACTGCAGCAACTGATTGCCGAAAGTTGCCAGAATTGCCTGATCTCCCGGCAGAAACTCAAAGAAGACCCTTCCGTCGGACGGGAAGTCCAGCTTACTTATTCCTTCCAACACCCGCGAACCCATTTCGAACCTGTGCAACACCTTTCCGTTTACGGCGTCATGGATACGGAGTTCAGGAAATTTGCCCCAGCTGACCACGCCCATATATTTCCCATCATGACTCTTGCGAAAAGCCGGTTCATAATTTGAATTGGACGGGAAAACAGTCCGGGTACTTTTAAAATTAACAGCATCGATCACACTGATAAAATTTTGCCGGCCGCTGGCAGCTGTGGCTGCTTTGGTATAAGGAATGCTCAGACAATAAAGTTCCTTCCCGTCTGCCGACCACTCCAGCCGGTATACATTATCATAATAATCGTTTACTGTAGCGACGAACGAGAAATCGGAAGCATTGTAGACAGAAATCTGTTGTTTGAATTTAAGATTAAATTTCAGCGCTTTCGGATTCCTCCTGAACTGAGGGTCGTTTTTCAGATAAGCTTCCGACGGCCGGTGCGACACAGCAATATATTTCCCGTCAGGACTGATTTCCAGACTATTGGTTGCATCCTTAATGGTTTTCCTTTCCGCAATTCTTCCCGTTTTGAGCTCATAAAATTCAAGTGCATCATTGGTGAGGGCAACCGCAAGCCGTTCATCAGGCGTGATCTTCACATCATGATATTTCTCGAGCCGCAATACCCGTTCACCGGTTGCAGCGTCAATCACCTCAAAATTCACCTCACGGTCACGGTTCGGTGAAAAATCCAGATAATATAGCTGCTGAAGCAAAAGATACCTGCCATTTGAAGACCAGTTCACCCTGGCTCCGGCATACCAGTTTCCCACATCAAACTGCCTGATTATTTGGCGATTGCGAAAATCATAAATATACAACGGGAACCCTTGTGTACAGGCAATGGCCAACAATTGCTGATCAGGCGACATGGCCAGGCCCGAATGAATGAACCGGTTATCCGAAACTTTAAACTTTTCGTAATCCGCATTGATCTGCTGGGCTGACGCATGAGCAAAAGTTATTGCCAAAAGCAGTGAAAATAGTCCGGTTCGAATGCAGGGCATGGGTATTCGCATAAACTGACTTAAATTACTCGGAGAATATAACAAAGTTAAATGCTTTGAGTTCTTTCCGGCATTGCGTCTGTTCCGGATCCGATTAACCCAATAAGAAGTTATAAAGGCAATACGAAGGGCAGTCAGTTAATCTAAAAATTTTATATATTTGATTTACAGCTATTTAATACCAGTATTGCAGATCCGGAATTATTTAAACCAGGCCAAAGTTTTCGGGTTGAAGAAATACAGACAGAAAAAAATCCGTAGTGCTCGGTAATAAAATACCTAACAATACGGATATGAAGGTTAAAAAGGGCAGGACCAGTGGACTCACCCTGCAGGCTGTAATCCGGGGCTACTCAGAATGAAGCCCGCAGCGCAACGATAAAATTGCGTCCAGGGGCACTGATTCCCGAAGCAAACGGACGGTAAAGCTGATCGGTGATATTCTCCACGCCAGCATTCAGGGTAAAATTCCTGTTGATATACCAGGCCGCTTTGAAATTCAGGGTTGTCCATGCGGGCACATAAGGATTGCCATTATCGTCTTTCGCATAGGGTGCAGCATCGGTCCTTTCGGACAGCGGCAGATCTTCGTAATCCAGGCCGGCATTGTATTCGGCATACAGATCAAAGCGAAGCTTAGGCCGCTCCCAGGTAAGGTGCGTACTGCCAAAAAATGGCACGGCGTGTCGCAGCGGATAGTATTTCAGGCTGTCCTCGCTCTGTTCCTCGCCATTCTGCCAGTTAAATACCGTACTCAGCCCGAAGCCCTGTCCCAGACTGGCCTTAATTCCGCCCTGAATTCCGAACACCCTGGCACGCGTGATATTCTGTATGGCCTGCACCCGGCTCAGTTCACCATCATAAACAATGCTGTCGCGGCCGTTGTAGCTGAAATCGCGGCGGGCAAGCGCATCGGTCAGTAATGTATAATACAGGCTCAGGTCAGCTTTCATAAAGTCGCCCATCGTAAAAGCGAAACCACCTTCGGCGTTCCATGCATATTCAGGCTTCAGGTTGACATTAGGAACAACTACTGAACCCGGTTCTGAATCAAACACTTTTCCCAGATCATCAATGTTCGGTGACCGGAACCCTGAAGAAAAATTGGTATACAACTTCCAGTTAGTCTGCGGGCTCCAGGTTATTCCCAATCCTCCGTTCACCGCACCATTGCCTAGTGATGCTTCAGTAAACGGGAATGGAAACATACTGGTGTCAAAAGCAGCCTCCATCGCCACATAGCTGTAGCGCAAACCGGCATTCACGGTTGTCTTCTGATTCAGTTGAAGGCGCGCAGTAGTATAAAGTGCATATGACTGCCAGGTGGAACCATCTGGATACCTTGTATTCACAGGGCTTACCTCGCCGGTTTCGATGTGCTTCCGGTCTGCTTCAGAACCTACCTTGTTATAAACGGCTTCTCCTCCGTAAAACAGGGCAAGTTTTTCGCTCAGCTTTTTATCCAGATCCAGATTCAGTGAAAACGCGTTCACTTCTTCATACTGGTTGCGCAGCCGTTTATTGCTCATTTTACGGTCATGCCGGCTCTCCTTGTAAAGCTGATGTGCTGCCACAATCCGGAATTGATCATAAATACCATCATCACTTCTGAGTCTGGCAGACAGCCGGTTCATCATCCATTGCTGCGGCCCGTAATACCACTGGGCGTTAACCAGACTGCCATCCTCATTGGCAAGATAAAGCCGGTCGTAACGGGGAGCATCGGATGTCCCCGAATAATAGAATGTATAGTCCAGATCAGAACCGGCAGACGGTTTGAATGCAATCTTCTGAAGCAGGCTGTACTGACTGTAGCCTGAATAAACCTGTTTCTGCGGATCTTCATTTTCGACAGTAATATCCTGGCCATTCTCCGTTTTCTGGTAAACCGGCCGCAGAAAATAGGAATTTCCGTTTGATCCGGCTTTCAGGTCATCAAAATCTGACCAGGTCGCGCTGGTTACAAAAGCCCATTTTTTCAATCCGGCCGAAAAGTCAAAATGTCCTGTTTTCTCCAGGTTTGCCGTTGAAAAGCGGGCGAATGCATTGCCTTTAATCGTGGATTTGCAGTTTTGCGAAAAAACAGGCGAAAGGGTATGAAAATCCATCACCCCGCCAATGGCATCACTACCATACATTACCGCCCCGGGGCCAAAAAGAATTTCATTATTCTCCACGGCAGCCGCATCAATGGAAATGACATTCTGAAGGTTGCCTGTCCTGAAAATCGCGTTATTCATTCTGACGCCATCAACCACCAGCATGACGCGGTTGGTTGCAAATCCCCTTAAAATCGGGGACCCCCCGGCAAGCTGACTTTTCTGGATGTATGCATAACCGCCCACACTTAGCAGATCAGCAGCCGTTTGCGGGTTGGCAAAAGCGATCTGCTGCATGTCGATTTTTTCGACCCGCTGCGGAATTTCCCTTTCGTTCTGCTCCCAACGGTTGGCCGAAATCACTACTTCATCAAGGGTGATGCGCGAAACAGCCAGATCGATAAAGAAATTCAGTTTTTCAGCTTCACTATAGGAGAGTACCCTCGTCTGATAACCTATGTGCCTGAAAGTGATGGTTAACGCTCCCCTGAAGCCGGAAAAATCGACTTGTCCCCTGCTGTTGGTTGTTGCCATAACCGCCGGATTCTCCGAAATAATGGCAACATTGGCCAGCGGCTGCCCGGTAGTGCGATCCGCAACAGTCAATTTTTGAGCCGTCAGGCCTGCCGACATAAACAGACAGGCCACGGCAATAAAGTATTTTATTGACATTTATACCAAATTAAGAATTAACAATAAATGCAATGCATCAGAAGCATAAAAATGCTTCTGAAAACCACCTGTAGAAGGAATGAATCAATTACACTGATTGCGGAGGCGGCGCATCAATAAAAATGCCCGGTTGCTGATAAAATATTAAATAAAAAGCATCCAAAATCATAAAACCGGAATCGGGCCTGATGTATTCAGCATCAGGAGGGGTAAACAAACCTCCCATCAATAATGAATAGAAATGTATGGCTTTGGAGTGTGCCGGATGCCTCGCTGCCTGGCTCTTTGTCATAAGGTCGAGGTTGGCAAATAACAGGGTTTCCTGATGGTCAGTAACACAGTGTAGCAATGTGGCGCCATCAGCAGCCTTTTCCGATCTGACCACATCATACATCACCCCCCGGTAGCGAAATTCACGCGAATGAATCCAGTGAAAATCTTCAGAATTTTCAGCCGTATGCCGGATAACCGACAACTCTCCATCAGGAACGCCCGCCTTGATCATCATCTTGATTTCTTTACGGATTCTTTCCTGCTGCAGCCTGAAAAGAAAATAATAAGCCGTGCCATTGAGGCTCAGCGACAGAAGCAGCAATATGGGAATGATTCTTTTCAACTGACTGAATTTCGCAACCGGCAAATTTAACGATAAACACCGGATCACTTGAATATTCAAATGAAAAACGTAGTCTGAGCCATTATGATTCAGATGTAAATATTTCTTTAAAACTTCAGTCTTCTCAAGTTGCTTAGCCTAGAAACCAGTATTCAGCAGAATATTTCTTCTACGTGCAATCAGGTCGGTAAGCTCTGTTACCATATCCCGGTTTACTTTACTGGCCATGGGAAGGATATACTGCTCCGTCTGCTCCAGGTATGAAAGGATTTTAGCAGGTTCGTGCGAATCGCGGTGCAAATCGGTGAGGTTACTGATCCGGTCGGCACACTTCAGGAGCAATGCGTTATGGGACCCCTTCTCCAGCACTCTTGTAAGGTATCCGGCTTTGGTTTCATGCGGCAGGCGGGTTACCTCAAGCACAAGATCCACCACCTGAGGACCTTCATGATCAATATTTCTGATCTCGTCTAGCTCGGTTTCAGGCAGCTCTTCAAACAGGTCGTGCAGCAATGAAGCTTTCAGCAGGACTGGGTCGTGCACAAGATGATAGTCGAGCAGAATGCCCAGTGTTGCAAATGAATGCCTGAACTGGTTGCCGCCCACCTTCCGGCTGACACCGACCAGGGCGGTAGCCTTCAGAATATAAGGCGCCAGCACCAGATTCTTCAGTAACTCCAGATCGTTCATTTTTGCATCATACTATTTATATCCGGTAAACGATAAGCAGACAAAAAAGTTTCATTGCTGATCAATCTGCGACTCTCCCCGGCCGGCAAGATAGCGTTCCCAGCGGTCAAGTACCGTGCGCATATCGGCAGGCAAGGCTGAGTCAAAAAACATCTCTTTGCCGGTAACCGGATGGTTAAACCCAAGCGATTTTGCATGAAGCGCCTGTCGTGGACAAATCTGAAAGCAGTTTTCCACGAACTTTTTATATGATCCGGAAGTCGTGCCCTTCAGGATCTGGTTACCGCCATAACGCTCATCACCGAAAAGCGGATGGCCAAGGTATTTCATGTGAGCGCGGATCTGGTGCGTTCTGCCGGTTTCGAGTCGGCATTCGATCAGGCTCACATAATCGTAGCTGCGGAGCACCTTGTAGTGGGTAACCGCGTGTTTGCCATGACTGCCGTCCGGAAAAACGGCCATTATCAGCCGGTTATTCAGGTTACGGCCAACATGCCCCGTAATTGTTCCTTCAGTCTCCCCGGGCGTGCCCCATACTATTGCCTGGTAGGTCCGGCGAATGGTGTGATCGAAAAAATTCCGGGCCAGGCGGGTCTGGGCCTCCTCAGTTTTAGCAACCAGAATAATCCCTGAAGTATCTTTATCGATGCGGTGCACCAACAGTGGCATCGCATCCGCCCGGGCACCGGGCCGGCTGCGTATATGCCAGACCAGGGCATTCAGCATGGTCCCTTCGAAGTTGGCATAACCGGGATGAACAACCATTCCGGCATCCTTATTGATCACCAGCAGATGTTCATCTTCATATACAATATTCAGGGGGATCTCCTCGGGAAGCACTTCGGTATCCCTGGGCGGATGTGCCATCACCACGGAGATGACATCTAATGGTTTAACCCTGTAATTCTGTTTGACGGGCTCACCGTTCACCAGGATATTCCCGGCTTTGGCTGCCTGCTGAATCTTGTTCCTGGAAGCATTTTCGATTCTGATCATCAGGAATTTGTCAATCCGCAACAAACCCTGACCTTTATCAGCAATGATGCGGTGATGTTCGAAGAGTTCGTTCTCTACATTCTCATCATCCGCGAATTCAGGAGCGTCGTGTTCTTCAAAAAAATCTTCGGCTTCCGGCATCGGGTATACGCTTTACCGGTTGATGATCAGTTTACCCCGGCTGATTACCTGAGAATCACCGCTGATGAGTTGCAGCAGATAGAAGCCTGAAGGCAGCATCGACAAATCCGGCTCACGGGTGAAGGCTTGCTGACTGATCATTCGGCCGTCAGCTCCTGTTACTGTGAGCGTTAAACCATTGGGCCTGACCTCCTCCGGCAGTTCAATGATAATATTGCCATCCGCAGAAGGATTGGGATAAATAAGCAGTTTTTCCGCTGGTTTTGTTTCCGGAATTCCGACAACCTTTAATTTCCCCAGCACCGGCCTGATCATCAGGGCACCGGCATAGAGGCTTTGTCCCCAGCCTCCGAAGGTGCGGTAGAAGGTATTCTCCGAAGCATCGTTATTCCAGTCGAAACCCAGGTTCAGGTTATCAGAGGTTGTCTGTTCCCATCCCACATAGAAAATCAGGTTTGGAAAACGACCCGGCTCTATTTTAATAACGCTGTCAAGCTTATAGGTATAAAACTGGTTCAGGCTGTCTTCGTATGCCGGTTCATATCCGAAACGCGAATATATCAGCTCCCCGGGCTCACCGAAGTAGTCGTTCCAGACATTGAGATAGAAACTTTTCACATTGCCGCCGGTAAGGGTCTGATTGAAATACATCTGCACAGCGAGCAGCGAATCGGCCCTGTTGAGCCTGAATTTATAGGCAAGCTGCGCACCCGCCGGTGTTAATCCGTAACCTGCTTCTGCAGTACCGTCATCGTAAGAGAGATAATTTGCAAAAACCTGAACATTTCTGATGGTGTCATTCTGCCTCCGGCCAAGGTTGGCCTCGGTATTCACAATATGGGTGGTTGTAAAAGTAACCTTTTCCTGGGTGCCTATCGGGAATACAAAATTTACCGGCGGGCGTGCAAACGGCTGATGGGTAACATAACCCGAAGTAATAAACGGCGGGACAAAGAAATTCCCTGCAGTGTAGTAATGAAAAGGTTGCAGATAATCGCGGGAAACCTCATAGCGGTAGGATGCATTATAATCAATTCCGTCGAGATTGGTGATCCTGATGTTCAGGCTGTCGCTCATCTCATTCACAAAATTGGCCCGGTATTGGTTGTAGGGCATGCCAGTGTAATTTCGGAGCATGTTCGGCGCTCTGGAAGCGAAGGCCACATCGCGGTGCAGCGTATCGTAAACACCCCGGCCTATATTCAGGTAGACATAATCGATGTTCCACTGATCACCATTGCTTTGCCAATCAGGCAAAATACCGCTGGCCAGGCTCGCATAATTGCGGAAACGGAAGCGGAAGCCATCAGTATAAAACCTGGCACTGTCAAGCACAGGAACCATTACCTGACGAAACCACAGGCTGTCGCTGGCATAAAAAGAGTTAAGCGATTGTCCGGATGTACTCCAAACCTTGCGCCATCCTTCCAGCATAACCGTATCCATCACAGTGGTATCAACCCCGTTGATGGTTGTATCCACCGGAAAAATGATTATCTGGGTCTCGCCCGGGGCAAGAAATTCAAGTACCAGAGAGTCATTTCTGGCAGGTGCATTGCCCCTCCCCTGCGGCTGATAATAAAAACTGAAATAAACTGAATCAGCACGGGTGACTTTACGTTTGACCGGTGAAAACACCGAATCGAGGCGAATGGGCCGGGATGTCAGAAAATCGGCCATAAAAGGATACGGGCTTGCATTGCTGTAAAGCCTGCCAAGATTATCAATGGCGTCGAGGGTGGCAACTCCGACCGTAGGTGGAAACACGGCATAATCGTCACTGATGAAGGCGTCTGAGTCTGACCACAATCCGGGGTCCGGCAGTACAGATCTGCCGCTGAAATCATCAAAAAAAGGGAGCAATAAAGGTGTAACAGTTAAACGCTCAGCAACACGGTTTCCGGATTCCTTTTTTACCCTGGAATTGATCTGCAATCCGGTGATCACTTCCTGTGAATAAGAAGTTAAAGGAATCAGTAAAATAATCAAAAGCCTTATAATTGTTCGGTTTATCATACCAGAAATATTATATTTTGCAAGCCAGCGCCATTTATATAAATCTTAAAAGATTGAATCATTGACCACCTCCAGCGTGTCGGCACCCATAGTCTGAAGGTAAGCATCAAAATCGAACTTATCCGGATCCCTGAATACAAGGCTTACCGTTTGCCCGGCATTCAGCAAAAGCCCCCTGACATAAGAAGGCGACTGGGTATAAACCCTGGCAGTCTCCGGATCTGCATTGTCTTCAAAAACCTCCTCCCCCGTACCCAGGTATCTGTTCTTCAGCAGTTGCAATGCTTCCTGTCTTGTTTTCCCGATCAGGAAAGGCACCTGAAAACGGGTACCTCCAACGCTCTGCCCTACCTTTAATTCAATCACCGACCCCTTGAGTATCTCAAAGCCGGGTTCAATGATACTCCCCAGGTAATATTGCCCGAGCACCGCATTGGCGGCGATATCAGGAACATAATTGATACTACCCAGCTTCAGACCGTAAGTTTCGAGTGTGGCAGTCGCCTGACGGAGTGAGAGGTCGACAAGGTCGGGCATACTCACCTTTTCAGGCATCACAGCAACGGTAGTCAGGTATATTTTGCGGTGTCGCTTAACGTTTGAGCCTGGCAACGGATCCTGAATAATCACTGATCCTTTTGGCATTTTTGAATCGAATACCGAATCAACAATGATTACTTCAAAGTCAGAGATAGTCTCCAACTGGCTTATCTGGTCAGGCGTTAAGCCGACAAGCGAAGGCACTGCTATGGACTCCCCGTGGTGGGTATACCATTTAAGCGCCCACAATACCAGGCTTACAATCAAAATTGTCAGTACCACCGACAGGATGAAATGCCTGACAAAAACACGGGTCTGAATAAATTCAAAAAAGTTCATGCATGCCAACTTATTCCGGAAGACAGATCACCATCAGCCATATTAAAACCCGGACAGGATAATAAACTACCGCACAAACAAATTATTGCACGTCACTGCAAAGATATAAATAATTGAGAGGCCCGAAAAGCGACGGATTTTAAAGATTACCTCACTGGTATAGTATTTCATTTTCTGCTGGCGGTCCTGCGTTGCTCCTGAACAATCCGGTTGAGCGCCAGAACGGCTGTGCTGTATTTTTTTATTTTCCCATGGGACAAAGCATCACAGGTAAGGATTATTTTAATTCCCGGTCGTATGCAGAAACTCCATTGTTCATACATTTGCAACACTTCAATCCAAACGGTCCAAGATGAAGAAAAACATCGCGCTGCTTACCGGCGGCTACTCACAGGAATATGAGATTTCCGTTAAAAGCGGCAAAGTAATCGAACAGCACATCGACAAGGACCTGTTCAGGGTATTCCCATTGATTATCGGAAAAGAGCAATGGATATTCAGAGATTCAGCCGGATCTGAATTCCCGGTAAATCTGAACGATTTTACAATTCAGCTGCCGGAAGAAAAAGTGAAGTTTGATGCTGCCTTCATCGGCATCCACGGGACACCGGGAGAGGATGGCAAGCTGCAGGGTTACCTCGACATGATCGGCGTGCCTTACAACACCTGTGGCCGCGCCACTTCCGCATTGACTTTCAATAAATTCTTCTGTAATGAGTTTGTGGGAAAGGCCGGTGTGAATGTTGCCAACACCGTTTACCTGCACAAACGCGATACGTCCGACCCGGACGCTATCCTCAGCATCACCGGTCTCCCCTGCTTTGTAAAGCCCAACAGCAACGGATCGAGCGTTGGCATTTCAAAGGTTCATTCCCGCGAAGAGTTGCTTCCGGCCATAGAGCTTGCCTTTGAATCGGATGATGAAGTGCTGGTTCAGGAATTTATTCCCGGAGTGGAAATCACTTGCGGAATCTATGAGAAGAACGGCGAACCTGTTGTACTTCCGCTCACTGAAATCATCAGTCATAAAGAATTCTTTGATTTTGAAGCCAAATACGGGGGTTTTTCAGATGAAATCACTCCGGCGCGTCTGAGTGATGAGCAAATTGAAGAATGCCGGCGTATTTCACTGATGCTTTACCGCCGGCTCAACTGCCGGGGTGTCGTTCGTTTCGATTACATCCTTACCCCTGATGAAATTCCGGGCAAAAGGCAGTTCTATTTCCTCGAGGTAAATACCATACCCGGCCTTTCCGAAGCTAGCATCGTCCCGCAACAGGCCGCGCATATGGGAATCAGTCTTAACCGGCTGTTTACCGATCTACTGACGGAAACCCTGGAAAGATACCGGTAATTCTACCGCAATAACAGGCACAAAATCCTGATCAACAGTTAGTTTATTAACGACTTATATAATTACGGAAAAAATCCGGAAGAATATTTCCAACTTTTATACCGCGGGCCATTAAAGAATGGCTCTGCAACTGTTTACGTATATACCTGTAAAGCAATACTTTACTCCAGACCGGGATAGCCGGTACGCATAATCCGGCATCCGAAAATGTAAAATTCCGGTTTTACCCTCCTGCAATTCGCCCTTCATATTCAACACTTCGCCCTGCCCGCATGTCGGTTGACACGAAATGCATTTCAGTTCGCGCAGGCCTGGAATACCTTTGCTTCATCAACAGGAAAACACATTTCAGAAACATTAAAACCCAAAGCCATGAAAACTTTCATCTTCACAACCGCAATCGTAATGTTGCTGTCAATCAGCCTGCAGGCATCAACCGGAGGAAAAACCGGAACCATGAAAGCAAAGGTCCATATCTTCCAGACCAACACCGAAAGTGTTGATGTTTATGTTGCCAAAATTCCGGGGCAACTGGTTAAGGTCACGATCTGCAGCGCGTCAGGAACCCCGCTGATGAAAACGCGTATTAAAAAACAGGGCAGCCGCTATCTGCGCTATTATCTGAACGAACTTCCCGCAGGCTCCTATGGTGTAAAGGTTGAGCAGGGCGGTGAAGTGATTTCTGAAATGAAGATCCAAAAATAATTTCACCCGCTAAAGCATGGAATGGATGACCCCTGCATCAGTATATAATGATCAAACACATTATGCCGGAGAATTTTCCGGCATTTTTCCAATCCGGTTGTCTGGTGCAAGACTTTCAGGTGAAAAGGCATTAAAAGGCATTTATGGCATTGATTTCATTTTACTACCTTTGAAGCAATCAAATCCCATGCGGATGACCGGAGAAATATTAAGAAAGCCACTGCTCAGAATATCACTTTTCGTTCTCCTGAGCATACCTCTGCGCCTGATGCTTGATTTGTCATTCGGAATGATTTATCGTTTTTACGAAGTAATCAGGCCATGGCAGGAATACCTGGGCGCCGCGCTGCTAACGGTTGCCATGCTGGAATTGGTAATTTTTCTGAAACGCAGCATAAACCGTCATATCCCATGGGAAAAAAGTCCCACGCGCCGGCTGGCACTCGAATGCCTGATTATCGGCTTTACCGGTCTTGTAGCCATCGTTTTACTGCGCTTCATGATCAACCTGCTGTTGCTGAAACCGGGTTTTATCAAATTCTCCGACGAGGCTTTCACGGCAATCTATTACCTTTTCTTCCTGGTTATACTGCCGGCATTTCTCGAATTCGCCGTATTCCTGCTTAACCGCTGGAGAATCGGACTGGCCGAGGTTGAACGGTTCAGGAAAGAGAATGCCGAGTTCCGGTTTGAAGCGCTCAGGGCCCAGATTAATCCGCATTTTCTGTTTAACAGCCTGAACACCCTTTCATCACTGATTTATGAGGACCGCGAAAAAGCAGCCCGCTTTATCAGGCACCTGGCAGATGTGTACCGCTATGTGCTCGAAAACAGAAACCGTGAAACCATCACGCTGGGAGAAGAACTTACTTTTATCAAAGCCTTTGTTTACCTTTATCAGCTCAGGTTCGACAACAAACTGATCATCTCCGTGAAGATAGAAGATGCGTTGATGCACCGGCTGATTGCGCCCATGACCCTTCAATTGCTGATTGAAAACGCCGTTAAGCACAATATCGTTTCGGCCAAAAGGCCTTTAAACATTGATATTTTCGCAGAAAACAACCTTTATCTCAGCGTCCGCAATAACCTCCAGAAAAAACAGGTTGATGAAGCCTCAACAGCCATGGGCCTGAAGAATATCGTGAGCAGGTACGGATTCCTTACCCCTTATCCCGTTGAAATCAATGAATCGGCTCATGAGTTTATTGTAAAAGTCCCGTTAATCTGAACGTTATGAAAGTGCTGATTGTTGAAGATGAACCATTTGCCCAGCAGGAACTGAAAAGGTTGCTGTCGGGAACCGGCCGCGACATCAGTATAGCCGGCTGCACCGATTCAATTGAAGACACCGTGGAGTGGCTCAGGAGCAACAGCCTGCCCGACCTCATTTTCCTCGACATACAGTTGTCGGACGGATTGAGTTTCGAGATATTCAAACATGAAAAAATCCTTTGTCCGGTAATATTTACCACAGCCTATGATGAATATTCCATCCAGGCTTTTAAGGTAAACAGCATCGATTATCTGCTTAAGCCAATCAAACCGGAAGAACTTAAGGCAGCACTCGACAAGATGGATGCTGTCAGAAAGTCATATAATCAGGAGAATCCTTTGCCATTCGACCTCGCCCGGCTGGAACAATTGCTCAGCCCGGCCTCAAGGGAATATAAATCAAGGTTCATCGCGCGCCTCGGCGATCAGATCAAACACATCGGCATTGACGATGTTGCATGGTTTTATACCGAAGACAATGTAGTATTTCTGATCACAAAAAACAACAACCGGTTTATTATAGATTACACCCTTGACCAGGCAATCAGACTGCTTGATCCCGGCCGGTTTTTCCGGCTGAACCGCAGTTTTATCGCGCATATCGACAGCATAGGCAGGGTGAGCCGGTATTTTAACGGGAGGCTGGTTATTGAACTGAAGCCCGCCGCCCCTGAACCTGTATATATCAGCAGGGCAAGGGCCCAGGAATTTATCAGCTGGCTCGACGGCTAACAATAAAAGACAATGAAAGTAAGCAGAAGATACTCAACCATAATCAGGATGGCAATGATTGGATTTCACGTCATCCTGTTTACTTCCTGTTATCGTCAGGAAATTGTGCTGGACCGTTTGCCGGCCAATACCCCATCCGGGACCGACATTTATGTTTCCGGTAATTTCAACAACTGGGATCCGGGAGATCAGCGGTTCAGGATGGAAAGGGATACCAACGGTGTCTATTCCATTACACTTCCCCGGGGAGTCGGCAAGCTGGAGTACAAATTCACCCGCGGCGACTGGACCACCGTTGAAAAGAACGAATGCGGCTACGACACGCCAAACCGCAGCCTGCGGTATGGTGAGCATAAAACGGTTCTGAATACGGTTTACTGCTGGGGTGACACAGAACCGATGAATTGCATTCAGAAAACACTGGTGATTAGCAAATTACCTGAAAACACACCCGATGCCCCAGTGATTTACCTGGCTTCCACCTTCAATGGCTGGAATCCGGGAGATTTTGAGTTTATCATGCAAAAAAACAACCTGGGGCAATATTACATCACCCTTGACAAGCAGGCGGAATGCATGGAATATAAATTCACGCTGGGCAACTGGGAATCCGTTGAAACAAGCCCCTCAGGCAACGATATCTCCAACCGTAGCCTTTGTTTTAATGATCAGGACACTGCCTATGTTGCCATCCAAGCCTGGCGCAGCACCCGGGTAAAAACCCTCAGAAAAGTCACCCTGGTGATCAGCAGTCTGCCCAAAGAAACACTTCCCGGAGACCCCGTTTATGCTGCAGGCAGTTTCAACAACTGGAATCCCGGCAATAAATGGCACGCCTTCAAAACCGATGATTCAGGCAGGCGTTATCTCACCCTTGCATCTGAAGATGAAAGTATTACCTTCAAAATAACCCGGGGAAACTGGAGAAGCGTTGAAACCACCCTTTCGGGGAAAGACATCGCTGACCGCAGTTTTATCATGGGCCATGGTGATACGCTTTATCTGAAAGTCGACCGTTGGAAAGACAGATAATCCTGCGGCCTGCAATCAGCTGCATTCATTGATTTCCATAATCAGAGCGAAACCCTTACAGGTTATTCAGCTCGCTTCTTCTCCGTTAAAACCTTTATAAACAGTTCGTCTGCTGATACCTCTGAGTGCTGTTGAGGCTGCCTCCGGAAGGTCTATGACATTCGCCCTCCCCAAACCTTTTAATTTATTCTTGCGGTTGATCCTGGCAAAAACGCTGTTCACCGGAAGGAATCGCCTGCTCATCGACAAAAGGTTTCAGATCATGACTGAAGCTGATATTTTTGTTCTGAAGTTCAATATATATATACAATGTAATGAAGATGTTGACCGGCAATCCTTACTCTCTTTGCGGCGATCATGAAAATTCGGACCAATACTATACCGATCTGGAGGCATTCGGCGAAAAGACCATCATTAAGCTTTCAGGGTTCCTTGGCAGGGTGACTGAAGAACTCATGAGTCATAACGCGCTGACCAGTCTGAACATGCCCGCTTCGCGCGAAGAATATCTGTTTGAAGCCCTGCTGATCGGCTCCTTTTGGAATATCTACGGCGGCTATGCCAGTGCAACCCACGATTCGACCCTTGACATTATGAAACAGCTTGCCGGTTTGCGCCGGGTAAAGGGCATTACAGGCATTACCGCCGATAAAACAAGGGGCTTGCTGGGCATTAAACTGATGAAGAGTCCTGAACACCGCGATGATTTTCTGATTCCCGGCGTTAACGGATTCGGGAAGCTGATTCAATGGATGGAAGCTACCGGTGAATTCCAGCGTGAAGCACTCCGCTTCAGGGAGTGGCTGGCCTTTTTTAAACATCAGGACGAAACCTACACATTTATATCCATTTGCCTGATGAAAAATGCCGCAAAGCGGTTCAGCGTTGAAAGTGAATCGGGTATGGGCACATACACCAGCGGCGTTAGCAGTTTCAACCGGCAATTTCATGAAAAATACCATCTTCGCGAAGATGCCATCTCTGTGCTCAGGGACAGATCGGAATACCACCTGGGAATGCTGGGCGCATACATAATCAATAAGGCAACAAGAAAAGATTTTCTCAAAACAAAAGAAAAGGTGTTACTGGTTCCGGGCTGCCTGAAAAGCTGCCCGCAATCCGGGTGCAGATCAATGAAGGATGAGAAAGGTGAAATTTGTACAGGCTGTAATGCGGGTTGCAGGATCAACCAACTGAGGCAGCTTGGCGAAAAGTATAAATTTGACGTGCATATTCTCAGTCATTCTTCCGACTTATCGGTCTGGGCCGCCCGCTCCGGCGAAGAACAGCAAGTTGGTGTAGTAGGCGTCGCCTGTCTTACCACTTTGCTTTCCGGCGGTTTTGAACTCAAAAAGCACGGCATTTCAGCGCAATGCATCCCGCTCGACCACTCCGGCTGCAGACATTGGAAGGATAATCCTGAAAGCACCGGTTTGAACATCAATGAATTACTTCGCCGAATCATTGAAAATAAAGAATCCTCCGGCATCGTGAACGAAAACAACAAGACGAGTACCGGGAATCCAGTTGCTGCATGATCAGAAACCAAAAAAACAGTATATGGCTGAAAAAGTAATCATCATAGGTGCGGGAATCAGCGGAATGTCTGCCGGTTGTTACCTGCAGATGAACGGTTTCGAAACAGAGATCTTTGAACTCCATAACCAGCCCGGCGGCCTTTGCACTACCTGGGACCGGAAAGGATATCATATTGACGGTTGCATCCACTGGCTGGTAGGATCACGTCCGGGTTCCGGGTTGTACGACGCATGGAATGAACTGATCGACATGGAGAAACTTGAAATCTATGACCATGAGGTCTTTTTCCGCTTCGAAGATGGCAAAGGGAACTATATAAATTTCTACAACAACATTGACAAACTTGAAACCGAACTGTTGGAAAAAGCTCCGGAGGACAAGGCGGTGATCAGTGATTACATCGGTGCGGCGCGTAGGTTCAGCAAACTGAAAATGCCAATGGGGAAACCCCGTGAACTCCTGACGCTTACCGACGGATTAAGCGCACTGATTCATTTTGGCCCGTTTATTCCCCTGATGAATAAATGGTCAAAAGTTTCTATAGCATCTTTTGCCGGAAGATGTAAAAATCCCTTGCTGAAAAAGACGTTCGGGAGCCTTTTTGTACCGGAAATGAGCGTTGTGTTCGTAATGATCACTACAGCCTGGATGCATAATAAAATTGCAGGATACCCGGTTGGCGGATCTTTGCATTTTTCGCGCCTTATAGAGAAAAAGTACCTTGAATCAGGTGGTAAGATTCATTACAACAGCCGGATCAGCAAAATACTTACAAGAAAAAGCGACGGAAAAAAACTGGCTCACGGAGTGATGACAGAACGCGCTGAAACCTTCAATGCTGATTACGTAATCTCTGCAGCCGACGGGTACAATACACTTTTCGAAATGCTTGAAGGACAATATACTGACCCAAAGACCAGGCTGTTCTATGAAAAAGAACTTACATTTCCTTCTTATTTTCAGCTTTCTCTTGGCATCAACCGGGTGTTGGAAACCGAAGCGTCAAGCCTGATCTTCCCACTGAGCGCCCCCGTTGAACTGGAGCCAGGAAACGTCATCCGGGATATTTCCGTAAGGGTACATAGTTTCGATCCCACCCTTGCCCCTGTCGGGAAAACCCTGCTTACAGCAATGATCACTTCAAACGATGAAGCTTACTGGAGCGATTTGCGGATGAACGACTTCAGAAAATACAAAGCGGAGAAAGAACGCATCACCCGTGAATTGACCGAAGCCATGGAAGTGAGGCTTGGCCCCCTGGCGCTGCATCTTGAGATGAGCGACCTGTCAACTCCGGCCACAGTCGTCAGGTACACCAACAACTGGAAAGGAAGCTTCGAAGGTTGGATCATGACCCCCAGGCTGGGATTATTCCCACAACTGCCAATGACCTTACCGGGACTGGAAAAGTTCTATATGGCCGGTCAATGGACAGCCCCGGGAGGCGGGCTGCCTACCGCGCTGATGTGCGGAAGGGGCGTTGCGCAGCTGATATGCCGCAAAAGCGGGAAGAAATTTACGAACAGACCGGTCAGCGCTTGATTTTGAGTAGTTTTCGCGAATAAACATCCGCCAGGCTCCTGACTTCAACCAGGTACAACCCTGCCGGCCATCGTGAACAATCGACATTGATAAATTTACGGTTGATTGATGTATTCACCTTTTGAAACAGCAGCTGGCCCCGGGCATTATATACCCGGATTTCTGCCGGATCAGTTGAATACCTGCCCAGCAGGATATAGAATTCATCCAAGGCCGGATTCGGAAATACTTCAGGCACCACCCGGATGTATTTTTCCCTGATGAGGCTGTCGGCGCCAAACGCGTTGGTCACCGAAAGTTTTACATTAAAAAGGCCTAAAGTATTATACCTGATCTCGCCCGGATCGGCAGATGTGGATACAGCAGGATCACCACCCTCAAATTCCCACATCCAGCTTATGGGATTACCCATCGACAAATCCGAAAACTTTAAAAGAGACCCCACTGCAATTACCGTGGTATCGGCAAGAAACCTGGCAATTACCTGTTTTTCATTATAGGATCCATTGATGGAACTCAACCCGCTGTTAACCGGATCGAGCCATGGCTTCAATCTTACACTGTCAGCGCTGCCGTTTGATAGCCAGGAAAATGACATTTTCCCGTAATAATCCGGTCCGCTGAGGTTATAACATCCTGATTCACCTCCGGTAAGCTGACCTATCACGCGGCCTTTGTTGTCGAAAAGCGGCGAACCCGAAGACCCGCCTTCGGTGGTACCATGCCCGTTGGCTGTAGCATTCCAGATTACCTTATAATGAGTTCCGGGATTGGTGCCCCACTGGCTGTTTGTAAGCGGATTGAGGTAGGTTGATATCTTTTTTACATCCCCTGACGGATGGTGAATGCTGACCCCTGAAGGGCTGGGAGTTCCGGCAATATCCCATCCTGCATAAAAAGGCTCATAGGCCGGCGGAATATTTTCGTTCAGCAACACAAGATAAAAATCACTACCATTATTATCCAGCGGAGAGCTGCTGGCGATTTTGCGCGCTCCCAGCAGGGATTTGTTCGCTTCAACGGATGCGTTTTCGCAACCAACAGTTTCATACCTGAAATAGAATAACCATTTAGAAACATCCTCTGCTGTCGCATAGCTTCCTCCCGGGCTTTTGGCACAATGATCGGCAGTCAGCACATACGGAGAATAGTCGGCTGCGGTGTTATTCATAATGG
>JABNAD010000146.1_pt2 | contig 55948 bp, 40 predicted proteins | sample 7240381 | NCBI WGS metagenome assembly JABNAD01 (sample SAMN11332834, study PRJNA596920) | anaerobic digester metagenome | biome: digested sludge; isolation source: digested sewage sludge-derived enrichment culture grown on H2/CO2 | place: Germany: Goettingen
TCCGCTATGCCCACATCAGCGAAGGGGGCTACCTGCCCCTCTCCCCCATGCCTTCCAACCTGACTTACGGAACCCATGTTTACGACAAGGGCGGTATCATGACCCACGCCCTGAGGGGCTACCTGGGCGACAGCCTTTTTTTCAACGGGGTCAGGGCTTATCTGGATGAATATGCATACCAGCCAGCCAGTTCATACGATCTGCGCGACTTCCTCAGTCAGTATACCGGCACCGATCTGAACGGGTTCTTCGATTTTCATGTTTTCGGCCCGGGATTCAACCACGTTTCCGTGGATTCATTTCATGTAACACCGGCAGGCAGCCATTTTGATGTGGAAGTTTTTGTGCGGCAGAAATTGAAAGGTGCCGTTTTTCCAGCCGATAACTGTCGAAGCGAACTCGCATTTATGAACAGTGAACGCGTTGTGGAAACGCGCACCATCACCTTTTCGGGATGGCAGGGATCTTCGGTTTTTCAGCTTCCGTTTGAACCGGCGCTCGTAATGGCCGACCTGTACGAACGAAACGGCGATGCCACCACGGATAACTACCAAACCATCCGGGCCACGGGCCTTTTCGATTTCCCCGACACCTATTTCAAAATGGATGTCATCAACCCGGGCGATTCTGCCTTTGTAAGGGTTACCCACCACTGGGTAGCCCCCGACGGCATGCTGCAACCCCAACCCGGACTGACCCTGAGCGATTACCGCTACTGGAGTGTAGAAGGCATATTCCCAGAAGGATTTCAGGCAACCGGAAGGTTCACCTACAACCGGGGCAACGCACTTGATAATACCCTGATCACTTCATCAGCCGATTCCCTTGTAATTCTTTTCCGGCCGGGCGCAGGCCAGGAATGGCAATCCATCCCGTTCACCCGGCAGGGACCCTGGCAACTGGGCATAATCTATGTGCCCGACCTCCGCCCCGGGGAGTACACCCTGGCCGTATGGGATGAACTGTATGTAAATGCCGGAGCACTAGAACCCGGCAATACTTCCTTTTTGAAAATTGTACCCAATCCGGCGGCTGATCAGACAGAGATACTTCTGAGCAGGCCGGAAGCCGGAAGGCTGACCATACACGATTCTACCGGCAGGGTAATTTATTACAAGGAAGTATCCACCGGAGATAAATCAATACGGATGAGTACTTCAGGATTCAGCAATGGCAGTTATCTGGTAAATTTTGTATCTGCACAGGGGAAGAAATACGTTGCCAGACTGATAATAGCCAGGTAGCCCCGCCCATTTTCAGGGTTCGGCAAATAAATCATACAGAACAAACAGGCTGACTATGGATGCTTTTCTTTACGCAAACGCTCTTAAGGCACTTTTTCAGGAGAAGGCCAATCCGTTGCACGCCCCTGCTATGGAAAAATACATGCTCAATCAGTTTCGTTTCTTCGGGATTCCTTCGCCTGACCGAAAACTACTGACCAGGGATTTCAAACAGCAATACGGCCTGCCGGATCCCTTACAATTTAATGAAACAGTCAGGCTGATCTGGGAAATAGAAGAAAGGGAACTGCAATATGCCATCATGGAAATCATTTCCTCGAAGCAGTGCCTGAGAAATCCGGAACGTATCCTTCTGTTCGAAGAAATGATCGTCAACCGCTCATGGTGGGATACGGTGGATTACATTGCCAGCAACCTGGTTGGCCCCTGGATGTCGCTTTATCCTGAGAGGACAGCGGAGTTCACGGAATCATGGCTGAATTCAGGCAACCTCTGGCTGCAGCGCACCGTGCTGCTTTTCCAACTGAAGTACCGCGACAAAACCGATGAACAGCTTCTTTTCAGGGCCATCCGGCAGTTGGCCGGATCCCGGGAATTCTTTATCCGTAAGGCCATCGGCTGGGCATTGCGCGAATACTCGAAAACCAGGCCCGAACGCGTGACCGGTTTTGTGGAAGCCAACCTCCTGTCGCCGCTCAGCAGGCGTGAAGCCTTGAAAGTCATCCTGAAAAACAAAGACCATGAATGAAATAGCAGCCACTACCTGGTGGCTTCAGATGAATTCGTCACCGGTGGATCGACCGGGGAAAGCCCTTCCGAAAAGGTGCAAAGTAATGCAGGCTGTAAAACCGGTTCGTTCATTTTATCTCTATTTATACACCTCGGTAGGTCGGCCCTACCAATGGTACAACCGCCTCATGTGCCCGGCCGACGAGCTTCAGCAGATGCTCGACAATCCAGCCAACAGCATCTGGGTGTTGTATTATAGTGGTGTACCGGCTGGTTTCGCGGAGTTTGACCTGTCGGCAGAAAACGAAACTGAAATTGTTTATTTTGGACTCACCTGCGAGTTTACCGGAAAGGGCCTGGGCATACCTTTTCTGCATTGGTGTATCCGCAAAGCATGGGAGAGACCAATTAAACGCCTGTGGCTGCACACCTGCAACCTCGATCACCCTGCAGCGCTCGGGCTTTATCAGAAAGCCGGCTTTGAAATTTACGATCAGGACACTGTCATACAGCAGAAGCCGGATCCGGAAGATGACCCTTACCTGCTGCTTCCCTGGTAATTGTTTGTCCTTCCCTTGACAGGAATCACTATTTTTGCCCCGGTAATCCAACTTCACCATGGAATCGAAAATCGCCCGGCTGATTTCCTATATCCTGCACCCGCTGCTGATGCCAACCTATGCGCTGCTGTTGCTCTTTAACCAGAACACTTACTATGTGCTGATTCTTCCTGAGAAGCTGAAATGGGCACTTACCGGGCTGATTTTTGGCAACACATTTATTCTTCCGACAGTGATCATCTGGCTGATGCTTCAGAAAGGAATCATCAGCAGCCTGCAACTCCCCGAAAGAAAAGAAAGGACTTTCCCGTTTGTGATTGCCGCAATTTCATTTTTCGCAACATATTTCATGCTGAGCAACATGGGGCTGCCGGCGGTTTTCCTGCTTTTCCTGCTGGGGGGGGCCATACTTGTTGTTGTTGCCGCCATCATTAATCTTTTCTGGAAGATCAGCATTCATATGATGGGTATCGGAGGCCTTGCTGGTGGATTTGCCGGGCTGATGTTCACGCATCACCTGAACGCCCCGCTGCTGATCATTCTCCTGATCATATTGGGTGGAATTACCGGGTTTGCCCGCCTGAAACTGAACACCCACAACGAAGCCCAGGTTTATACAGGCTATGTCGTGGGCGCATTGATCATGTCAGGAACCATTATCCTGCTCTGAGTCAGAAAGGTCTCAGGGAAATTCCGACAGATACCGGATAAATCTCCGGTCCTGCATTTTCTTCAAATATCTTCGAAAGGGAATAGAAAGCAGTAAGATTTATCCACTTGTAACCAATCTGAAAACTCGGGCCAAACCTCCATGTCTGCAGATTCGGAAGCTGGCTTACTTTAATCTTCGTTTTACTGCCATCTGCCGGATCGTTGCCTTTGTATTTGGTATGGGCATTGATGAGCAGACCAACCTTCAGCCCTAAGGCAACTTTAAATCCGCCTTCCGTTTTAAACCTGAGCTCGGCAGGCACATCCAGATAGGTAAGGCTCAACTTGCTTTTTTTGTAATCCTGGTTGTCAGGTATAGCCTGAAAGAATGAAACGCCGGAAGTATCCTGAAGGGTGGCATCACTGAAAAGGTTATGCATGCCAAGCCCGAGACCAATGGCAAAAGCAAAATTTGACTCTTTCACAGGAAAAGTGCGCATGCCGTAAATATTGACACCCGGGTTGATTGCGCGGAATTTGATCCCGTCGGGGGCATCCATGACAAAATCATTGAAAACATCTATGCCGGTTGCAAACTTATCAGAAAAAAGACTTTCCGAAGGTTTCTGGGCTAGGAGGGCTGCATTTAATGCAAAGAATGAAATTAAAAACAGAAATAGCTTTTTCATCTGAAACAATTTTATGTTTAAAAGGCTTAAAAATACCGGGCTTGCCAATGAAGGACATAAATAAAATCATGCCTGCGCAACAAAGATAAAGAAAACCCGGCGTTTTTGTGATCAGCACTGCTGATAATAATAAATCACATGATCGTACAGATTGATTTCCATTTGTTTAGCCTGCCAAAAGAAAGCATGTTAATACGATCAAACAATACGGCCGGCGCCTGCCGGAACAACTGATCCCTGAAAACCATGAAGGCTGCCTGATTATCGGGCAGCCTTCATGGTAAATAACTAATCTGATAGGATGGGTCTAAAAATATAGCCATGACATCATAAAACTTAATCTTTGCTTAACCGGCAACCGGATTAATCGTCCTGTCACCTATAATTTCACTATGGTTTTCTAATACCCAGGCGTCGAGCAATTCACATTCTTCCGGGGTGAGCCATCGCCTGTGTTTTTTAAGTTCTTTCAGGAAGAGTTCCTTATCAAAACTAACCCTGTTCAATATATCTTTCAGATAGTCCTGCATAAAAAGGCACAATACATCATCCAGTGCATGCAAATATGCATCAGAATATTGTTCAGAACCGGACAAATTATCAAGCGTACGGCTTTTTTTATCCAGCGCACCCGTTTTGCTGATATTCGTAGCAAAGCCGGAGAAGAATTCCAGGAATCCACCTGCTGTGGGCGGGAAAAATCCGGCAGGTTGAAGGGGTCAAAATAAAAAGAACCTGGCAAAAGCTGTAAATCCTTTTTTGCCGGGTTAAGTCTTAATCAGGACATTCAATATGGAATCCGTTCACTGTAATCGTTTTCTGAGCGCTTCGGTCTGCTTTTCAAATCCGGGTTTACCCAGCAGGGCGAACATGTTTTTCTTGTATGCTTCAACGCCGGGCTGATCAAAAGGATTCACATCCAGCAGATATCCTGAAAGGGCGCAGGCGAATTCATAAAAATACAGCAGTTGACCCAGGGTATGCTCATTGATTGCCGGCAGGCTGATGACGATATTGGGAACCTGACCGTCGACGTGGGCCAGCAGGGTGCCGAGTTCCGCCTGACGGTTGACCTCGTGGAGACGCTTTCCGGCCACAAAGTTCAGTCCGTCGGCATCGTCGGTTTCAGCCGGAACTGTTAATTCACGTTTGGGCTTTTCGATGCTGAGTACTGTTTCGAATATAATCCGGAGGCCTTCCTGAACATACTGGCCCATGGAGTGAAGATCGGTGGTAAAACTGACGCCCGCCGGGAAAATGCCCCGGTTTTGCTTGCCTTCGCTTTCACCGTATAACTGTTTCCACCATTCCGTAATATAAATCAGTGATGGCTGATAGTTTACCATAATCTCCACCGGCTTTCCGGAGGCATACATCGCGTTGCGCGCCGCGGCATAGAGGAAGGCCGGATTTTCGTCCATGGTTTTGGCGGTGGTTACCAGTTGTTTCATCGCACGGGCGCCTTCCACAAAGCTGCGGATATCGAAACCGGCAACGGCAATGGGAAGCAGGCCCACGGGGGTAAGCACCGAATACCGTCCTCCGACATCATCGGGGACAACATACGTTTTATACCCTTCGGCATCAGCCAGATTTTTTAAAGCGCCCCTGGATTTGTCAGTGATTGCAATTATTCTTTGGCGTGCTTCATCCTTTCCATATTTCTGCTCCAGATGCCTGCGCAACACCCTGAATGCAATGGCCGGTTCGGTAGTGGTCCCCGATTTTGAGATCACGGTCAGTGCATAATCATGACGGTCAAGCACATCAGTCAGGTCAGCCAGGTAGTCTTCCGAAATATTGTTACCGGCATAAACGATCAGGGGCGCTTTCCGTTCCTGCTTTGTCAGCAGACCGGAAAAATTATGCTGCAGCGCTTCTATCACTGCCCGGGCGCCCAGATACGAACCTCCGATGCCTATCACCACAAAAATATCCGCCTTGTCTGATATTCTCCCTGCATCCTGTATGATTGATTCAAGCAGTGCATCATCAGTTTCATCAGGAAGGTCAATCCATCCGAGGAAATCATTTCCTTTGCCGGTTTTATTGAGGAGCGCGCCCTGCTGGAGCAACAACTGTTTTTCGTAAGAATAAATTTCCGCTTTGCTTACAAAGCCTTCGAGTTTATCTGTATTGATTTTCAAATCAGCCATAATTCAATATTGTATGAGAAAAGTTTTGGCAAAGATACATCAGACTCAATAAAAAAAGTGCAGACCTGTGGGGAGACTGCACTTTTTCACACAACACATTGGTAGCATTTACACACACAAAACACACCAAAACAAAACACAATAGGGTCAGAACACTACTGTTGTATTTTTCACATAGCAAAATTACATCATCAGTCCCTGGCAGTATGTTAATGAAATGCAACAAACGTTAAAAGTTGTTAATGCCCTGAGGTTTATGCCTTCAGCCCGCTTACCTTTGCACGTATGAACAAACGTCACATCATACTGATTACGGCACTGGTAGGCGTTGCGCTTATCATTCTGACGGGTATTCAGACTTACTGGATCCGCAGCGCCGTGAAGCTGCGCGAAGCCGGTTTGCAGCGCAGCGTGGCCGAAGCCATGGGAGATGTGATGAGCCGGCTTGAAAAGGCGGAAATGAGCCGGCAGATGAAGAAAAACAAAGAATACAGCAACCTGCTCAGGGCGATAGATTCGCTCGATTATCTGATTTATCAGGAAACCGGCAGGATGCCTGAGGACGAACAGGCCGGAGGTTCGTTTAACTATCAGCGGCAACAGGAATGGGGTGAAGTGTTTGAGGATAACCAGTGGAAACTTGTGAAGAAATCCGATTCCGCGCGCATGAATTTCCCGGGATCCGACTCTGTGCGTATTGTCCGTTCAGACCTGAGCGAAAGAGCCAGGCAACTGAACCGGAAAAAAGCTTTCCTGCTTAACCAGGTGTTTGATGAGATGTTTAATAACCCATTTGCGCCCAATATTGAAAACAGGGTAACCAAAGGCCAGCTCGACACCCTCATCAACATGGCGCTCAAAGCAAAAGGGATCAATGCAGAGTACGAATTCGGGGTATTCAGCGAAGCCAGAAACATCATGGTGCTTGAAAAAGATGCATCTTTCCGTGAGGCTTTGATGGAAGAAGGATTGTTTTTCCCGATGTTTGCCGGAAACGGATACCCTTCCGGCGACTATCTGCTGATCCTTTTCCCTAAACAAACCCGTTACCTGCTGCTGCAGATGAGCGGCATGCTCATCATCTCAGGCGGGCTGATGTTATTGATTGTGATCGCTTTTGCCGTGGTGATTATCGCCATCTTCCGTCAGAAAAAACTCTCGGAAATGAAGAATGATTTTATAAACAACATGACCCATGAGTTCAAAACCCCTATTTCAACGGTATCGCTGGCCTGTGAGGTATTGAATGACCCCGATGTGCCCAAGACCAATGATCTGCTGCACTCCTACATCGACATCATCAGTCAGGAAAACAAACGGCTGGGCGTGCTGGCCGAAAAAATCCTGCAGACCGCCATACTTGAAAAAGGTCAGCTTAACCTGCGCAAAGAGGCTATTGATCTGCACGAAGTGATCTCCGACATTGTCCGCAAGATCGCCATACAGGTGCAGATCCGCGACGGGAGCATTACTCCCGGGCTGAATGCACAGGACCCGGTAATACTGGCCGACAGGGTGCATGTGACCAATATGATCAACAACCTGCTCGACAATGCCAATAAATATACCCCTAAAAAGCCGCTGATCAGCATTGCAACCGAAAACAGGAACAATGGGGTGCTGATCAGCATAAGCGACAATGGTATGGGTATCAGCAAAGCCAACCAGAAAAAAATATTCGATAAACTCTACCGTGTACCAACCGGCGATGTGCATAACGTCAAAGGTTTCGGACTTGGGCTGAGTTATGTTAAATTTATAGTTGAAAAACATGAAGGCGAAGTGAGCGTTGAAAGTGAACCGGGCAAAGGCTCAACTTTCAGGGTTTGGTTGCCTTCGGGAGAGAAGTAAACAGGGATTTATTCCTTAAAAATCAGTTACTAATAGTGCGAAGAGCTATGGAAAAGGAAAAAACAAGGATTTTGCTGGCCGAGGATGACCGTAACCTGGGCAATATCCTCAAATCATACCTGGATGCCAAGGGATATGCCACCCGCCTGGTGGTGAACGGGCAGGAGGCCTTTGAGCTTTTTTCGAAAGAGCAGTTTGATTTCTGCATCGTGGATGTAATGATGCCGGTAAAAGACGGTTTCACGCTTGCCCGTGAAATCAGGCAGGTTGACCGGAACATCCCGATTTTATTCCTTACGGCAAAATCCCTCGAAGAGGACAAGCTGAAAGGATTTCAGGCCGGGGCCGACGATTACCTCACCAAACCCTTCAGCATGGAAGAACTGTTGCTGCGCATCGAAGCCATTCTCAGGCGTGCCGGTTACAGCACCCAAGGGGGCAAAATCTTCAGCATCGGCTCCTTTACCCTTGACTACAACAGGCAGGTACTTACCCGCGACGGGCAGGAACACCGGCTTACCTCAAAGGAGAATGAGCTGCTCAGGCTTTTGTGCGAAAACATCAACGAAGTGCTTGACCGTAGTTACGCGCTGAACAAGATATGGCAGGACGACAGCTATTTCAACGCCAGAAGCATGGATGTTTACATTGCCAAACTACGCAAATACCTGAAGGGCGACGACAACGTTGAACTGATCAATGTTCATGGAATCGGATTTAAGCTTGTGGTAAAGGAATAGTCGCTGCTGCCCCGGATCAGGAGTATGTTTGCATAAATTCTTCCGCTTTTCCGACCATATGGCGCGTTCCGACAAAGAATGGCACCCGCTGATGCAGGCTATCGGGCTGGATATCGAGGATGCGTTCATACCCGGTTGAGGCCTTGCCACCCGCCTGCTCAGCCAGAAATGCAATTGGATTGCATTCATACAGCAGCCTCAGTTTTCCGTTGGGATTCTTCAGCGTTCCGGGGTAAATGTAAATGCCGCCCCGGATCAGGTTACGGTGAAAATCGGAGACCAGGGAGCCTATGTAACGCGTGGTATATGGCCTGAGCGTAGCCGGGTCGTCCTGCTGGCAGTATTTGATGTATTGCTTGACTCCTTCGTGAAAATAGATGTAGTTGGCCTCGTTGATGGAATAAATGCTCCCTCCTTCCGGGATGGTCATTTCGGGATGCGAAAGCAGGAAAAGCCCCACTGAAGGATCCAGTGTAAAACCATTCACGCCATGCCCGGTGGTGTAAACCAGCATGGTGGATGAGCCGTAAATAATGTACCCGGCCGCAATCTGCCGGTTGCCCGGTTGAAGAAGGTCCTCCACGGTTCCGGGACCCGATTCGCTTTTGCGCCGGTAAATGGAGAAGATGGTGCCGATGGGCACATTTACCTCTATGTTGGACGAACCATCGAGCGGATCCATGGCCACTACGTACTTCCCCTTCTGCGAAAAGGCATTGTCGTAGGTATACAACTCATCATTCTCCTCAGAAGCCACGGCACAAACCATTCCGCCGTGCCGCATAGCCGTCAGAAAACAATCGTTGGCAAACACATCCAGCTTCTTCTGATCCTCGCCCTGCACATTCTGCTGCCCGAAATATCCGTTGATATCGGCCAGCCCGGCCTTGTTGATCTCCCGGTTTACCAGTTTGCCGGCTATGCCGATGTCGTTGAGCAATCGTGTAAATTCACCGGTAGCGTAAGGGAAATCAGCCTGTTTCTCGGAAATAAACTGTACAAGGGTCTTCATTTTATGATGTGTTAGTGATTTTAATGTGTCCTCAATCCGGCAGCTATAACATTAACCGGTTCATATCCGGGCGAAAGTTAATAAGAATCGCTGATTAACCATGACTAATTTCGCTGTCCACAAACCTTCGTTCGTCATATGTTTTTCATTCTTCCTCACAAATTAAGTACTTTTGCGTCATCAAAGCATGGCAGTATGAAAGTACTTAAGTTTGGCGGAGCTTCCGTAAAGGATGCTGCTTCTGTAAAGAATGTGAGGAAAATTCTGGCAGGATTTGAAGGCGAAAGGCTTTGTGTGGTCCTGTCGGCAATGGGTAAAACGACCAACGCCCTTGAAGCGGTGGCGGATGCCTGGGTGAAACAGGATATGGCAGCCATTACCCTGCTTAATGAAATTGAAACATTTCACACGGAGATTTCAAAGGAACTCAACGGTGCAGGTTCGAAGCAGCTTAAGCTGATTGTCCGCGAGATCAGGCAACTGCTGCAGTCGGCTCCTCCGGCCCTTTACGATGCTGCCTACGACCTGGTGGTTTCAAACGGGGAACTGATGTCTACCGCCATCGTGAGCGATTACCTCAACCTCAACGGCTTGACCAACCAGGAACTCGACGCCCGCAAGGTGCTGATTACCAACGAGGCCTACCGAAACGCCCGGGTGAGCTGGGAAGAAACCTCCGGGAAAATCCGTGCAGCCTTCGATGAATCCAACCCTGAGCAGTTTGCCCCGGTTACCATCACCCAGGGATTTATCGGCAGCAGTGTCAACGGCCACCCGGTAACATTGGGCCGGGAAGGCTCCGACTTCAGCGCGGCCATCTTTGCCTACGCGCTCGATGCCGGCGAAATGATCATCTGGAAAGATGTGCCCGGCGTACTGAATGCCGACCCCCGTTACTTCGACGACACCGTGCTGCTCGACCGCATCTCTTACCGCGACGCCATCGAACTGGCCTATTTCGGGGCTTCGGTCATACATCCGAAAACCATTCAGCCGTTGCAGAACAAGAATATTCCGCTGTACGTGAAGTCCTTTGAAAAACCGGAGGAAAAAGGAACCCTGATCCACAGTTTCGAAGATCAGCCGCTGAATACGCCTTGCTATATCGTGAAAAAAGAACAGGTACTGGTCTCCGTCTCGCCCAACGACTTTTCATTTATCGCCGAAGACGGGCTGCACACCATTTTCGGGCTGCTTTCGCACATGGGCATCCGCATCAACCTGATGCAGAATTCAGCCATCAGTTTTTCCATCTGTATCGACGATCATCCCGACAAGCTGAACCGGCTCTTCAAGGCCCTTAGCGGTGATTTTCGGGTAAAGTACAACCGCGGACTTGAACTGATTACCATTCGTTACTACAACAAAAAGATCACCGATAAAATCGTGAACAAACGTCCGGTGCTGCTGGAGCAGAAAAGCCGGCTAACGGTGCAATTGGTGGTTGAATCCTAAAAATCAAAATAAAAAAAGCCGAAGGTTTCCGTATTGCCAATCTGAAGCACTTTGCAGGTCCTTAAGCTGAATGCCGGGTTTCCCGGACTTTTTAAACTCTATCAGGACATTTTTGATTTACAATTTAAATGACCGGATAGGAACCAAGCTTCCCGGCTGTCTAAAGATACCAGCGATTTTTTGTGTTTCCGTGTTTTGGTGGCCTGCGAAAACCTGACCTTTGATAAACCCCGGCTTCTGCCTGCATTCCGCATGCCGTTGAATATTAACGGCAAATTCCTATTTTTGCGCATCACTCAAATTTTCAGGCATGAACAGCACTCCTGCAAACAAATCGGGTTTCAAGTCCTTCCCGCGCAATTTCTGGACAGCCATCGTGATGGAGTTTTTCGAAAGAGGTTCCTACTACGGTGTGATGTCGGTACTTTCGGTTTACCTCGTCACTTCGGTGGGCGATGGCGGACTGGGTTTCAGCAAGTAAGGCGTGGGGGTAATCAAAAGCACCATTACGCCGCTGCTGTATCTGCTGCCCATACTTTCGGGGGCGCTGGCCGACCGCTTCGGCTACCGCCGAACGCTGATGATGGCCTTTACGGTGATGAGCGCCGGCTACTTTTTTACCAGCCTCTCTTCTTCCTACGTTCTTGTATTTATGAGCCTTATCCTGATGGCCATCGGGGCCGGTTTCTTCAAACCGGTGATTTCGGGAACCATCGCCCGCGTGACCGACGAAGGTAATTCAGGCCTGGGATTCGGCATCTTTTACTGGTCGATCAACCTGGGGGCATTTATTTTCCCGCTGATCCTCGTGCCTTTCCTGAAAGGGATAGGATGGAATTATATTTTCATTATGGCTGCCGTGGGTACGGGCTCCATGCTGCTGCTCAACCTGCTCGTTTACAAAGAGCCGCCCCGCCCGGCCAGTACCAAGCCCCTCGCGGAAGTGCTGAAAGGCATTCTGCTGGTGCTGAAGGATTATCGCTTTGTGCTGATGATCGTGATTTACAGCGGTTTCTGGATTCTCTATTTCCAGATGTTCGATACTATACTCTGGTACCTGACCGATTACATGGACATGACACCGGTAAACAATGCCATCAACAGGTTTCTGGGGCTGTTTGTCAGCAACCCGTCCTGGAAGTTCGAAGCCGAGCATGTAACGGTGGTCAATGCGGGGGCCATTATCGCGTTGCAGCTGCTGGTTTCTTCCATTGTAAAGAAAACCCCCGCCCTGCCTACCATGATCACGGGAATCGCGCTGGGGACGCTGGGAATGGGCATACTGGCCATCAGTACCTATGCCTGGGTATTTGTTGCCGGACTGATCATATTTTCCATCGGCGAGATGACCGCCCACCCGAAATTCATCTCCTACATCGGACTGATTGCCCCGCCCGACAAAAAGGCGCTTTACCTGGGCTACTCTTTCCTTTACGGAGTCATAGGCAGCGGCATTGGCGGCATACTCGGCGCCACGCTTTATGTGAAATTTGTCGACGGCATGGGACGCCCCGGGCTGCTGTGGTTTATCTTCAGTATGATAGGCGTGGCCACCATCATCGGGCTGCTGTTGTATAACCGCTACCTGAAGCCCAGGCAATAGACTTCAACTTTTCTGACAGAAGCTGTCGCAGAAAGTCAACCCTTCAAGGGATCAGGCGGCAAACAACAATCAGGAACCATCACCGGCACACTGAATTAGAGGTATTATGTTGTTTCCCAGGCAATTTCAAACAGAATTACCGGAAATCTTATACTGTAATTCACGCTGATTCGTTTTACAAATCAGATTATTAGTACCTTTGGAATATGAAGAAGTACAATCGGATTATCCGCATAAGCGCATCTAAAAGATTTGGCAAACCCTGTATCAGGGATACCCGTATCAGTGTGTCTGACGTACTCGGATGGCTGGGATCAGGCATGTCATTCGAAGACATTCTGGCCGAATACCCTGAGTTGACGAAGGAAGACATCAGGGCATGCTTACTGTTTGCTTCCGACAGGGAGCGTAAACTTCAGGTTTCGGAATGAAGCTATTGTTGGATCAGAACATTTCTTTCAGGATAGCCTCAAGGATTCAGGATATTTACCCCGGAACCAGGCAGGTTAAGGAACTTGGATTGGAAAATTCCAAAGATTTGATTATATGGGAGTATGCCAGGCGAAACGGATTCTGCATCCTTACTTTCGACAATGATTTCTATGACATAGGGCTTCTTAAAAGGATCGCCGCCCAAAATAATCTGGCTGAGAACCGGAAATACCAAAACCAATAACATTGAACGTATACTCAGAAAAAACCATGATACAATAAAGGCATTTCTGACTGATCCTGCTTATGCCGAGATGGGATGCCTAGAAATTAACAATTTACTTTAGCTTTACTGCATCAGATCTTGCCATACCCTGATTTACTCAGGGCGCGATCAGCAGTTTACCGCCGGTGGTTCCTGAGGGTTCCCGCAATCTGTAGAAATATACGCCAGGCTTTGCCCCTGCCGGCTCCCATACGACTTTTACGCTGTTGGCAGGTATCTCAGCAACCGTTCTTCCGGTAATGTCGGTTATGGTTATTATACGCCCGGGCGATGGCTGGTCAAGTTCGAAAACTACAAATCCGGCGGCAGGATTCGGATAAACCCTGACCTTCTCATTGATTACACTTTCTTCAAATCCCAGACTACTGATGTTGCCCATGGCATCGGTTTTGATTAATCCGGGAAATACCCGGTTGTCATTGGCTTCATGATATGTTGAAAAAAGATAACCCCCATCAGGGGCAACCTTGATATCAGTAACCCAGCTCTTTTCATAATCAGGAAAAGGAAATTGTCTTGTCCACAGGCTGTCTCCTTCTATGGAAGCAGCGTGCATATAAATATTTCTATTAAAATCAGCGCAATTAGCTCCAAAAAAAATCAGATTGCCTTCATGATTTTGTACTGGTCTTTGTACGATACAACTACTGTCAACATAAGCCAGATTTTTCAATAAAACCTGCGCGCCACCGAGATCATGGTGTATCAGAGAATTACCTGTAACAGGTGGAAAAGCAAGTAAATTCATGTAATACCCTGTGCAAATAAACCCGTCTTCATATGGCAAACATTCATATCTCAGCGTGGTTGCAATACTGTCGCGCAGCATACCATCCTTATTGAAAATGCGCAGGTAAGCATAATGAGGCGGATACTCGAAATGGAATACACGTAAGTAGTCCATCGAATAAACGAACAAGTCGCCGCCGTCAGCTTCTATGACAGAATATGGTTTTGATTCAGATTCCGTTCCATTGGTTTCTCCGCCATACTGTTTATGCCAGATAATGTTAAAATCCGTATCAAGTTTCAATAAATCATTCCCGCAAACAAGCACCAGATGGTTATCGGCAGTATGCGTGATGGCGTAAGTCTGGTAAGTGCCGAAGGTTGGGATGCTTTTTCGCCTGAGTTCCTGCCATTCGGGAGAATATTTTACGATAAGGGCTGAATCAGCGCTGCGCGAAACAACAATATAATGATTGCCAACATGATCAGTAATTTCCAGACAAGGGTAGAGTCCATGAAAAAATTGAAAATCAAAATACATTTTTCTGGTTTTTATGGTGTCGCCGGAAAAATCCAGGTGTAGCACAAAAACAAAGTCGCCATTAATATCCCTGCCTGAGCCGATCATCCTGTAGCCGGTTTCTTCCAAATCAACACGGGCCGCTTCCGCGTTTCCGAAAAAAGAATACGACTTAATAAAGTTCTGCGAAAAAGCGCCAAAACTTACCATACAAAGCAAAAGGGTAATAAATTTTTTCATAACATTAGTTTTTAAGGTTTTACTCAACCTATTAAATCATTAAAAGTTGAGCTGCCCGATTTATTTTAATTAATTCATAATCAACAGTTTGCCAGAAACAACCGAAGTTGCCCCTTTAATTCTGTAAAGGTAAACCCCGGTTGGTATTTCGCCTGTTTGCCACACCGTCTTCTCGCCGGTTAAAGCCATGGTTGTTACCAGCCGCCCGGTAATATCACTTATGGTTATGTTACCCACAGGTAATGGTTTTTTTAATTCAAATACAACGTAACCTAGCGAAGGGTTGGGGTAAACCCTGCAAACAGTTTCTTCCATTTCGTTAATTCCAATGCAGGTTTCAACATTTATGTCAAGAGTTTCACTCCAGGCACTGCTGCCGCAATCGTTAAAATTAAATACCCTTAAACCGGCAGTACCTTTAAAACTTGTATCCCAGATTACTGTTGCCATTGTGCTATCCTGATCGAGAATGCCGGCAGTAACAGGCGTTATCTCCCATACATAACCATGCGAATTCACGGCTGGCTGTGTGTTATATGTGCTTTGTATTGTAGTTACAGTACATACATCTACAGGTCCTTCAGGCATTGCAGGAATGGCCGGGGCATAAAAATCGCAGTCCTTTATCTCGAAAAACCAGGCATCGGTATCTAATGGAGTAATGGAGCATTGCACATTACCGCTACTGTGCGGAGTCCGCGAAGAGATTATATACCGGAAATCATTTATTCTTGCTACCGAATGATTATTCAAATACTCGTCACCTCTGCCTCCAAAACAATGTTGACCAAGCAGCACACCATTGGAATCAATCCTGGCAAGCCAAACATCATTAGTACCTGGGTTCGAATTGTTGCCTGATACATCACCATCGTTGGATGTTGTATGACTAAAAACCAGAATATCCCCGTTACTACTATTAAAAATTGCATATGGAACATCATACCCTGTTCCTCCAAGACATTTTTGCCAGATGATCTCGCCTTGGGTATCTATCTTTACAATCCATATATCTATTGTACCACCTGGCCCCGATGGGCCATGATGTCCGGACACATCCCCGTCATTTGAACGAGCGAAAGCAGCAAAGATATATCCATTATTCACCTCCAATATTTTCATTCCACCTTCATAATAGCTTCCCCCATAACATTCCTGCCAAACAATATTACCTTGCATATCAAGCTCAACCAACCATACATTGCCTATTTCTCCATGTGGATTGCAGGTAACCATACCCCCGGGCCATTGTACCGCACCAATCATCAAAATATTACCTTTTTTATTGATTATCATGGAAACCCCATTATCCATTCCTTCGTTGCCCAATGTTTTTTCCCATTCTATATTCCCATCAGCATCGCATTTACACATCCAAACATCAAACTGTCCAAAATACTGACTGATATCCCCTCCGTCGCTGCCCACACGATTGGTAAAAACAAAGCCGCCATCGGGGGTAACAACCAGATCTTTGGGTTCTTCATAGTAAGGAGAACCATAAGTCTGCTCCCACAAAATATCGCCCTGTCCGTTAATTTTAATCACCCACACATCGTTAAAACCATAAGTTCCGGAAACCACATCACCGTCAACAGACCAGGTAGAGCCATATATATAGGATGCGGTATCGTTAATGGTTACAATTTTATGCGGATTATCCGCATCTGAACCACCATAACATTTTTCCCATAGAATATTATGCAGGGAATCTGTTCGGATAAGCCAAATATCTGAACTGCCATGATAATTCGTAGTTCCATTATCTATATTTAACCCTAAGGCAAGGAAAAATCCGTCAGATGTTTTTGCAACAGTATGATAATGAGTAGTGGTTTCATCTCCTAAACACTGTTGCCATACAATGTTGTAATTTTGTGCGTTAATAATAATAAAGCAGTAGAGGAGGATTATTGTAAATATAATCTTTTTCATCGGAGAAAAGAAAAATGGTTCATCCCGGAATATCCCGGGATGAACCAGATGAAACATTATTGAACTACCAGTTTGCCTTGCTTGTTGAGGGTACCGGCTTTCAGAGTATAAATATAGATACCCTTTTCTACCTGCCGGGTATCCCATACCTGTTGTCCGACATTTCCCGTTACTTTGAACGAAACTATTGTCCTTCCATGCATGTCTGTAACCAGGATTTCTCCTTTACTAACATTAAAAGGAAGTTCATATTCAAAGGCAACCCATGAACTTGCCGGGTTGGGATTGGCTTTTATTGAAATACCATTCTCATTAATAGCGTTATCCACATAGCTGGTTTTAAGCGATGCCCCTTCTGCTCCGGGCAAACATTTTTCGAAATGGTAACCATGTCCGTACTCAAGCAATGCCCTACCCATCATTGAAGCTCGACTTGCACCGTTTTCGGCTGTTTCTAAAAGCATTTCAAAAGAAGAATCGTCAATGGAGAAAATATTTTCCCCCTGCTGAATCATTTGAATTTGCCATAAAATAAATCCTTTGTATTCGTTGAATTCATCGAGTTCATTGCCTGTCAGATTGCGAACGGCTGGTATAACATCCAGCATGGCTGATACAGCGCTGTAGTTCTTTTCGGTTAGGTAAGAAGCAACAATTTCATAATCAGCATTAAGATTGTTCAGATTATCATACCAGCTACGCAAGTAATTATAATCCATATATGAGTCATTGAGACATGACCGGATAAGGTCGTTGGCTGCTTTTACTTTTTCAGCTTCATACTTTGCCATATCCTGTTTAATAACTGTTTTGTAGGTAATCCCCCCTGCCAGTTGCTTCAGAATGGATATCATGTATTCTGGAAGTGGCTGCTCCTTGTTTTCGAGATATTCTATCAGGGTTTCTTTCCGCAATTCATCGGGATTGGCAGAAAGGATTTCAAATAATACGGACTCGGGCAAGACATCGGTTTTATCAGCAGCTAATTTTAACACTTCTTCTGACAAATGCGGTGAATCACCAAGTAGTTTTGCCCTCAGTTCCCACATATCCTGTGGCCAGGAACTTGAAACTTCCAGCTTTAACCCTTCAGTATCACCCCCATCCTTCAAATTATCAAGCAGAAACTTAACATTATTGTAATCGGCTATGTTTGTAGCATAATCCAATTCACGTTGTAATTTCTGGCTTTCATCCAGCACAATGGATTTGGGATTAATACCACCAAAATTAGAAGGGCATTGGTTGACAGCGGTTACATAAACCGGAACCACATAAACAGGTGTGTAATATTGCGGTGGACTTGTGTTATAAAAATAATTGATTATCTGCCTGCCATCATTTCTGAAATGTCCATACTGAAGTGGATTAGCAGAAAAGGTATTCTTTGCTTCAAGGTTCCGTGAACCCTGAAAAGAATGGATCATTGGTCTATCATCAACATTCTTTTTAGCAACAATAAAATCAATGGCATTATTCTGGTTGGTGTTGCACATAAATTGAAGACCATTATCGTCAACATCTGGATCACTTCGGTTCAAACCCTCAGCATAATTGCCATAGCTTAGGCCGCTAAAACTATTCCTGTAAATAACATCTAGCAATGTTTTGCTGTCTTTACACCTTATACCAACGTAAAGCCCCTGAGGCGCACCTTCATTTTTAATGAAATTATTCTCTTCAATTATGTAGCTATTGCTCTCCACCATATCAATCCCAAATGAAGGAGCACCTGATGTACTACAAGTGCCTGCATCACCAGTATTCGGCCCCAATTTAAAGTTGCAGAATAAAATGGAATGGTTTTTAACACTATTCACTTCAATGCCGATTGAATTATTAGTAAAATCTGCTCTGTTAACTGAGAAAGTATAAGACAGATTAGAGCCATTTCCTGAATAAATTGCAGAATAAAATCCGGAAAATGTGCTCCTGTCGTAATCACAAGTACCTATTCCGGGATTGATGCATATTGCTTCAACCTTGAATCCGGAACTGTAGGCAGCAATGGCCTGATTAAATTTTGCAATATTGATTGCAGCGGAAGATAAGCTAAAGTCACACCCTTTAAATTTAATCCCATTCACCTGGTTTAAATCCACATGTTTGTAGAAAGTATGTGTACCATTGTAATCCGCTGTAATCTCGAAGTTACAATCACTAAAAGATGAATTATAATCCATCTCCCTTTCATTTATAGGATGAGAATTTCGGTAAAGCAGGGCATGGACGGACTTTACATTATCATTAAATGTAGTTCCTGTTGCATGGACAATGCCTCCGGTTTGAGTATGGTCGCCAGGTTTCCATAGGTTAAGGGCGTTTACAGCATTTTGAATAGTTGCACTATCCAATACTACATAACCCTGTGAGTATTTACCATTTTCATCCGGCCACTGGTTGGCTGAACTGTTGCCCCAAACTTCAATGCCTTGCCAGGTTGCGTCACAAAGCCCGGTCAATACACTATTGTTAACAATTAGCCTGCCGCCTTGTTGAACAATAATTTTTACATCAGGAGCAAAAGAGACTTCGCAATTATTAATTTCAAGAACACCATTTTGTTCAATGGTAATGTTATAGTAAATGTTTCTGTCTGTTGTCCAGGGCGCCACAGCACCAGTTATTAAAATTGGCGCACCAGGAGCAACATTTTCAAGTGCACGTGCTGCGTTGATTCGGCCATATCCCATTTGATCATTACAACCCGGATAACCAGGTATTGAGTTATAATCATAAGTGTCATGTCCCATCATACCAGGTAATTTGTCAGCTGTTTCTCTAAGAATCTGTCTAACTTCATCAGGAGATAAACAAGGATTGACCGAGAGCATCAGAGCCACCACCCCGCTCACAAAAGATGATGAAGCAGAAGTACTGGCTGAAGATTTGGTTGAAAATATGTCATAATCCTCTGTATCCCAATAAAAAGAGTTTTGTCCTTGGGCAGAAATACTTATAGGGCTACATGGGGCCATGATTTCTACACCATAATTATCGTCAATATAATTTGAGCCCCAAGTTAAAGATGAATTTTTTTCGTGCCATCTGGCTTCCCAAGATACAAATTCAGTAGCTCCAACTGCTATAACATTTTCTGAACTAGACGGAAAAAGAATATAGCCAGGACTGCTATTATTACCAACTGCAGCAACAAACACAACACCCTGACCATAATGATAACCTATTTCATCATCGATAGCTTGTGAATAACCACCCCCAAAAGCCATATTAACAACTTTGGCTCCATTCAAACAAGCATATTCTATGGCATAGGGTATGTTAGCTGATTGGATATTCTCATTCGGTGATGAGATTTTTACATTCATGAGGCTTACACCTCTGTTACCCCAGCCACCAGCAATGCCAAATGCTCCTAAAATTCCATTTGTATTACCATTGTTGGTTTTTGCAGCAATAATTGAACCTGTCATACTTCCATGAGAATATAGATCGGGCATGTAATGTGTAACATTATTATCTCCCCAATTAATGTCAAATGTTCCGAAGTTCCAGCCATAATAATCATCAATGTACCCGTTATTATCGTCATCTATTCCATTGTCAGGAATTTCTTTATGGTTTACCCAAATATTTGAGTACCCATCTGATCCATTACCCAAGTCAGAATGATTGAGTGAGATACCATTGTCAAGATTTGCAACAATAATATCAGGGGTGCCTTTGGTAATATTCCAGGCTCCATAAACATCTGTTTCGGTGTAAGGCCACATGATATTTTCCTGAGCCCACCAAGGATTCCAACTAAACCAGTCAATATCATTGTTGGGTGGCATGAAATTTGACAAAGTTTTATAAAGGTAGTTTAAATCAAAAAATTCCAAAAGAGTTGAAGCAGAAAGGCTTTGAGTAACTCCGATAAAGTTTGAGCCCTGATTCAGCGTATAAAGACTAACACCATTGAGTGTAGATTTGATAAAAGTTAAGCCGTTGTTATTTGCAAATCCGGTTTTGGCTTCCGGTGTAACACCGTCTTTAAATTTGAGTAGAATTTTATCGGGAAATACTTTTGTTGTATCATCACCATTGATTCTGTAGAACTGTCCATCGCTTTCCAGTATACTCAAGGCACCCACCTGATAAAGTATTTGACCCTTCACTGCAGAACATAAAAATATCACTGCTATTGTAAGAAAAAATCTGAAAAATTTCATATAATTAAATTTTAAGGTAAAAAATGTTATATCCCTGGTCTGATGTATCCCTCCATCCGGTAAATCATATAACTATGGAGGGTATCTCCTTAGATAACCGGAATGATAACATATGAAACAGATTGCATGAATTTCCGGAAAAGAAATCCTGAAATTTGTATTTGTTTGATTTACAGTTTGATACCCCCCCCATTTAATAATTTTCCGGCCCTGATTCTCTTCTTGTTCAGAATGGGAAGCTTGGTTTGAATATGGATAATTTTCCGGTACATTATTTTGAATTAGCTTATCACATTTATAAATTAAAGGCTGTAATTCATACACTATCTCCCCCGCTAACTGAGCCCGGGCGCCTATGAATATATTGCACCGCAAGATAAGTCAATCTTCCGCTAAAGTCAAGTTTAATTTTACGACCGGCAGCATGCCGGACTACTGTGCTGTTTATCAATATGCTGCACATAGAGAACAAGGCAGATTATCCGCCTGAACATAGTAGTTCGTCCCTCTGTGGAGGAGCCGGTGAAAGCTTTCCGGGAACCATCCGCCCCGGTTTGCACCCGGTAGAACACGGGCTGCACTTGCATCCGGACAGTTGATTTTCATCCATCGGCAAATTGCTTTTTGCAGAAGTCAGGTAAACCAAAACAGGAGATTTTTTTGAAGTAGTGTCAAAAAACAGGAGAAAACTCATGATCCCTTCAACTGCTCCGATGGAAGCAGAACCGGGCGGTTATGCGATTGCTGACCAAACGGTGAATGATTCCGGAAATATAACCACAAATCTTCCTAAATTTGCGCCTGCCTGCATAAGCGGCATAAACAAACCTGTAAAATATAACCCGGCATTAAAATGAAAGGATCAATTGCCATACTGGCAGGCGGTGGCCCCGCACCCGGAATCAACTCAGTAATTGCCTCGGTGGCTAAGGTTTTTCTGAAGGATGGTTACCGCATCATCGGTTTGCACGAAGGATACAAGACCCTGTTTGCGGGAAGTCCGAAAACCATCGACATCGATTTTGAGATGGCCGACCGCATCCACAACCAGGGCGGATCATTCCTGATTATGAGCCGGCACAAACCCAAAGATGCTGATTTCAATACGGATTTTTTCGTCAGCAACAACGTGAAGCTGCTGGTCACCATCGGTGGCGACGATACCGCTTCCACCGCCAACCGCATATCGAAATTCCTTGCCGCCAATAATGTGAAGATTCAGAACATCCACGTTCCGAAAACCATCGACAACGACCTGCCCCTGCCCGACGGCATTCCTACCTTCGGCTACCAGAGCGCCAAACAGGAAGGGGTGCGGCTGGCAACCACCGTTTATGAAGATGCGCGCACCAGCGGCAACTGGTTTGTGGTTTCGGCCATGGGCCGCGAAGCCGGCCACCTGGCCTTCGGCATTGGCGCCGCCTGCCACTATCCCATGATCATCATTCCTGAAATGTTCAACAAGGCCGAAGTTACCTTCGACCGCATCCTCAGGCTGGTGATATCCTCCATGATCAAGCGTAAAATCCTGGGCATCAGCTACGGCGTCGCCATCATCAGCGAGGGGGTCTTCCACTTTATGACCGACGATGAAATCACCTCTTCGGGCATTCATTTTACGTTCGACGACCACGGGCACCCGGAACTGGGCAATGTAAGCAAGGCGCATATCTTCAACGAACTCCTGCAGAAAAAAACGAAAGAACTGAAACTGAACGTGAAAAGCCGTCCGGTAGAAATCGGTTACGAGGTACGCTGCGTGCAGCCCATCGCCTTCGATATGCTCTACTGCGCCCTGATGGGCATAGGCGTGAAGCACCTCTTCGACCAGGGCCTGACCAGTTGTATGGTGGTAAGCGGCCCCAACGGCGACATCACGCCCCTTTACCTGAAGGACGTGGAAGACGAAAACGGCAAAGTGAAGCCCCGCCTGGTGAATATGGATGGGCAGAAGTCGAAAATGGTGTTTGAAGACAGTCTGCAGTACATTGAGCCGGCCGATTACGAGGCCGCCCGGAAATATGTTTCCGATCCCGAAAATTATGACTTCAGGAAGATCCTGAACTGGTAAAACCTATTCGCTGCATTAAACTGCGGGGCGCGTTGAAGAACAATGGCGCCCCGCAGGTTTTCAGTTCACACAGGTTTCCTTACCTTTGCTTTTGCATTAAATCCGGCATCATGAAATCAGGATTGAAACTACAGGCATTTTTTAACAGGCAGTCCGTTGCGGCGGCCATTGCCCTGCTGTTGTTCCTGCCGTTGCTTTTCCTGAATATCCGGGCCGACCACGACTGGGGCGATGATTTTGCCCAATACCTTGCCCAGGCCGAAAACATTGCCCGCTTCCAACCCATGCCTCAGACCGGTTATGTTTACAACGAATTTTACCCGAGCCTGGGCCCGAAAGCCTACCCGCCGGGATTCCCGTTAATGATTTCAGCCATAACGGGCAAATACGGCAATTATATTCCACCATATAATTATCTTATTTCTGTAATCCTTCTGGCGACTGCCCTGCTTACCGTCCTCTTTCTGAAACGGCATTTCGGGCTGATCCCGGCGCTTGCCCTCAGCCTGATGGTATATTATAATCCTTATGTGATGGAGCTGAAAGCAGAGGTAATGGCCGATATCCCCTTCGCATTCCTGTTTGTATTGTTTCTGGTGATGATTCCGGACCTGCAGCAGCTTTCATCCCGTCGGAAATGGCTGCTTGCCGGTGTGATCACAGGGGTCGCAGTTTCGGTGAAAACGGCAGGATTCGCCCTTGCGGCCGGACTGGCAATGTACACAGGCTGGCAACTGATAATGGCGTTCCTCAGAAAAAGAGCAATAAAGTCCCTGTGGAAATCTGCGGTGGATCCCGTCCTGTCCATTGGCGCTGCTTTGGGCATTGTGCTGCTCCTGAACCTGATTTTTATGCGCGGGGCTTCCGGAGCCTCTTCCTACCTGAATACTTTCTCGCTGGGGAGCTTGTCGGAAACCGTTGCCATGAATCTCTATACCTATACCGAGGTGTTGCGGTTGTTTTTTGTCAGCCTTGATTCACAGATTTTCTGGTTTGGTTTTATTGCCGGTTCCGCTGCGGTTACCTTTACCCTTACCGGGCTGATCGTTGCCTTCAGGCGCGGCCCCGGCTTAGCGGAATGGGTGATGCTTGCGTACCTCGGTCTGTTGCTGGTCTATCCCTACCACAACTCCGGATTCAGATTCCTGCTACCCCTCGCGCCCCTGATACTTTATTATATTGCCACGGCGGTCGGTGTCATGAATCCCGGCAGGGGTGGAATTGTGCTGTCAGTCCTGGCGGCCGTAATGATGCTGGTAACGTATATGCCGGCATTAAAGGAATTGCAGGAGCGTACGGCGGAAATTCAGGAAGGGCCTTATGCCGTGCATGCGCAGAATGCCTTTGAGCAGGTCAGTGCCATCACGCCCGGAGATGCCCTGATCGTTTTTATCAAGCCGAGGGCGCTGGCAAGGTTTTCCGGAAGAAACAGCATGGCGCACCTGCCCGAAAGCACCCCCGTGGAAGTCTATAAACAATTTGAGGTCAAAGGCCCGACCCACTTCCTGCTCTATTCCGAATTGCCGGATCCGGCGCTGGAGAACTATATCAGAACGAACCGGAGGGAGATTGAACTGATCTGGCGAAACCAGTTCTTCCGGTTGTACCGGAAAGTCTGATCTCTATCCGAGAATTTCCTGCAACACCTTCACCGATTTCATTTCGCCCAGATCGGGAATATGCAGACGGTAATAATCTATCAGCCGGTCGAGCAGGGTATCGCGCACGGACCTGGGAATTTCAAAGCCCTGCAGGTCGTGAAATTCCAGTAATTGAAGCCGTTCGAGGGCTTCGGCCGGTGGCCCGGAAATAAAGTACCGGTGCATGGGTTCCGAATCCAGAAACAGCCCTTCTTCCATATCGAAAAATTCACCTGAACCCGCTTTAGCAAACCTGGGACTAAACCCCAGAAAACGGGTAAGCCGCAGCATAAACAGCAAATGGAATGAATGCAGGGAAATCCCCGGCTCGTTGAGCAGTTGCAGCACGGTTACCAGATAACTGAACAAGGCGGGATTGGGCTCCTCCTCCCTGATGCATTTGTAAAGCAGTTCATTGATAAACAGCACCAGGGAACTTCGCGACATATCGTCCTGCAGCCGCTGCAGCGGGATGTAAATACCAGCCTCACGGATGTAATGCAGGTTTCTGTGCTCGTGGCGGTCAATCACCAGATCGAGGATGCTGAGGTGACCGAAAAGAGCGGCTTTCAGCTTTGATTTGCGGCTGTAAAGGCCCTTCACCAGAAATGACTGCAACCCGAATTTTTCGGTATAAATTTTCACTACAGCCCCGGAATCGGCATACCGGGTGGTGTGAAATACAATGCCATGCGTTGAAATAAGCATGGGTCAAAAATACGGATTATAATGACTGGAAACCGGCTCAGGACCGGTCTGAAACAGCCTTATCAATGAAAATTTTAAATGCTAAGCTTCAGTTAACAAACATGATTTTGGTAACCGTGGTTTTGGAACCATCGCTGTTGGTGACATAAACCAGGTAAACCCCGGTTTTAACGCGGTCGCCGTTAAAATTGCGCCCGTTCCAGAGCGCCTGTCCGCCTTCACTCATCGTTGAATAAACCAGATTCCCGCTGATATCGGTAATCTTCACGCTGGAGTTTTCAACCAGTCCGCGGATGGCGATGGCCCCCTCGTAGCTTTCGCGTACCGGATTGGGGAATACCACCACCTCTTTCAGGTCTTGTGTAGGTGTCACCGATTCGCTTCTGTATGAGATTACCCCCTGCGAAGTGCCGATAAAGACCTCTCCCGACTCGTTGATGGTGATATCGGTAATGGAATTGCTGAGCAAAGGGCTGTTTTCTTCTGTGAAGTGCAGGATTTCCTTGGTGCCGTCGGCCGACATGAGGAAAACGCCGGCCCTATCGGTGCCGAACCACTTCCGGTTTGAACCGTCAACGGCGATGGCGGTCACCGCTTCGGCTTCAAGCAGGTACTGACCGTATCCGTCCTGTTCTATCAGGATGCGCTGCGCATCAAAATTCTGGCCGCTGAAAATGTTGGCCGGTGAATAGAATACCGCCACCCCTTCGTTGGAACCGACCCACACGAGACCTTCACGGTCGACAGCCATACTCAGTATAAACGAGCCTGGCAGACTACCATTGCCGGCGACGGAAGTAAGTCTCTTTGCCTTGTCATCCGTGGGATCATCCAGGGTGTTGTTATCGTTAAAAACGATCAGTGCATGATCGCGCGGCATCAGCCATTTCTGACCTGATTTGTCCACCATAACCCTTCCTATATCCACCCCGGTTGCCACGGAGCCAAGGTTAAATGATTTCCATTCCCCGTTGTTCTTCCTGACGGATAAGACAGAAGGGGCGCTTGAGTTGGTTACCCACAGGTTATTCTGATCATCGAAAGCCAGCCCGCCAATGCCATACCATGTACTTTCATAGGCAGTACCTTCGAGGCTGCTGTTCTCACTAGTATAAAGTTGCGAAAACTCTTCGTTCACATACTCCATCAGCCCGTAGCCCCAGGTGCCGAAATATACCCTTTTGTTGTTTGAAGGATCAACGGCAACCGATAAAACATCGCGCATATCACTCAGGAAAGCATCCTTTTTCTGATCTGTTGTTTTCCATTTCCCGTCGATAAAACCGGCAAACCGGGCCTGACGGTATATCGCCGCGAAGGCAGAATTCCTGCCACCCGGAACAATCCACACATCACTCTTTCCGGCGGCCATCGCATAAACATCAGGAAAATCAGGACCATCGGGAAGAAAACGTTCAACAACAGTATAATCCGTAATTTTTACCAATCCTTCAAATTCATCACCTATCCACACGCTGTTATTCTTATCAAGAATTGCATCTTTAGGGAAAATGTTGCCCGGGTTATAGGTATAGAGCTTGTGTTCCAGCGAACCGTCGGGCATGAAAATTTCAACCGCAAGGTTGTTACACACCAAAAGACGATTGTAATGGACCTCCAGGCTGGACCGGTTGGATGTGTTATTTGCCTGAAAGGGCTCCCAGGTACCGTCGATCTTTACAAACATGGCATCGGTAGAATAAGATGGTCCCTTCTTGTTCGTATAAATCCTGTTGTTAAATGCTGCAATATGATTGTAAGGAGCCGAGGGGAGAACAAATGAACTTTCGCGCGTCCATTCCGCAAAGTTTGCCAGGTTTGAGCCATAAAACGACGCCCGGTAGATCCCCTCATCGGTCGCTGCATAAATCAGCGAATCCACCGGATTATAGGTAATATCGTTGATATTAATGGCCCTGCCCTGACTTCCGATATAATAGATGGGCTCAGGAAATTCCTCCTTTTCAATATCGAGTACCACGATCCCGAACCCGCAGGCCAGATAAGCCCGCTTGCCTATAAAGACAATGCGGTTGATGGTTTTATTCCCCAGTATGGGCTTTCGCTTGATATCCGACAAATTGGTGATATTTCCGTCTTTAAGCAGGTCAATGTTTGCATTGGTATAGGCGATGACCAGAGTCTTCAGATCTTCATTGTATTTAATGCTGCTGATACCGACATCGCTCAAGCCATTATTCTTGCTCAGCCGGTTAAGGCTGTTGTCATTGATATCGTAATAAAACAGGCTGTAAGGGGTGGCCGCGTAGATCCTGCCATCGCCTTCGGCTACTGCTATTACCTTGCGATATGGAAGGTGGTCACGCCATTGTCCGATGCCGATTTCCTGAGACCATCCGGAGAACGGGAGAAAAACCAATGCCTGAAAGACAAAAAATAAAAAGAATACAGACTTTCTCATTCGCTGATAATTTAATTTTATTGACCTGCTGAAACACCGGCCTGCTAATTACATTAAGCCTTTTATTAAATAAAAAAGACAGAACTTTGTTTCACAAGCCCCGTACTTTCATTAATTTCACAATACAAATCAATCAGTCCGGTTTAACACTTCCCCGTTTTGGAAGTCTTTAATAAAACCTGAACTATTAAACTGCAATTTTACCAATTTATTGTTGATTACAACCGCCTTGACCAAATTCAGTTAATTGTGCGGATCAATGAATACTTCATGCCGGTTATCCGTCGCAGGCAAAGACTGGAAGAATTGATTACCGGGGTCTTGAATGTTGAATACAAACAGGTTAACAGAGCGCTCTTTATCTGCGATCACATTAAGTTCAGTTTATTACACTGATCGCAGGAAATTGAAAAGTTTCGTGTCAAACAAATATGCAAACATACACATTCATTCATCTGATCGGCATCTGTTACAACAGTCAGTTCATTTGACCTCAGACAATGCATTGTGGATGCCGGCAAAACCAGATTGATGCGACAGGTTATGACTTCCGGGCAGGGGTAGAACCAACCGGGTAACTACCTGAAAAACAAGTCAGATTATGAAATTAAATTAATGGGCCAGATAAATCCTGAGTTTCACAAGATGCAGAAAACGGCTGTCCTTTACCCGCGCAACATGATCTGCAGTTGCTGTTTTGTGGTGATCAGGCAACTTCTTGAAAAGGAGGGGGCTACAATTCTTAATATCAAACCCGGAGAAGTGGAAATCATGTATGATCCCCTGCTGCACAACAGGGAGTTTTATACTGAACTGCTTGCAGCCCATGGATTTGAGCCCATTTTCAGCCGGGAGCATCAGATTGTGGAAAAAATAAAACTTGCGGTAATTGAACTGGTTCACAAAGCGGGAAATGTGAATTCAATGATCAGAAATTCCGATTACCTGGTAGAACGGCTGGGGCTTTCCTATGCTTACCTTACCAACCTTTTTTCAAGGTACGAGCACATTACCCTCGAAAAATTCATCATTCTCCATAAGATAGAAAAAGTGAAGGAACTGATCGAATACGACGAATACACCCTGAGCGAGATTGCTGTTCAGCTTGGCTACAGTTCTGTACAGTACCTTTCGGCACAGTTCAGACAGGTGACCGGAATATCGGTAACTGAATATAAAAAAGGCGGTTATTCCCGGACACCGGTTGATCTGATCGGACCTCAGACAGTTCCAGCACACCCGAAAATAGAGTAATAATAAAAACAGCGACGCCTTGGCTCAGGCCATATCTGCGAAGGTAATAAAATCTTATACGCTTTTCGCGGAATTGTATAAACCACAGACTGTTGTTATTGCGTTACTTTGTCAACCAGTGCAAAACCATTGAAAAAGGTTATGAAAATCAAACATCAGATTGCCATCAGCGACACCGGATTTCTTTTCAACCCTTCCACAGGGGAATCATTTACCGTGAATCCTGTCGGAGCCGAAATCATCAACCTGCTTCGCCAGGGTTTTACCCGGGAGCAAATTATTGACGAAATTACCGGAAGTTATGCGGTTGAGCGGAACAGTTTTGAGAAAGACCTGCATGAATTTGCAGGAATAATGAAAATGTACCAACTTCTTGATAAGGATGAATAAGCCCTGCTATACCATTGCAGTTACCGGTCTGAATGCCATCGACAGTCCCGGCCCGGGCGTTGCCGTGATCAGGGGGCTGCTCGAAGCTGCATCCTTTGACGCCCGGATCATCGGACTCGCTTATGAATCGCTGGAACCAGGCATATATATGCCCAACCTCACCCACCGTACCTACCAGATTCCATATCCCACCGCCGGAACGGATGAACTGATGGAGCGACTGACTTATATACACAGCCGGGAAAACATCGATGTAATAATTCCAAACTTCGATGCTGAGCTTTATTCCTTTATGAAGCTGGAGCCAAAGCTGAAGCAGATGGGCATCCATATGTTTTTGCCCACGTTTGAGCAATTCGAAGAACGGCATAAGGTCAACCTTACAAAATTCGGGGAAAAATACGGGATTGATGTTCCCCTGGGCATAGCCATCACTGATCAGGCTGAGATATACAAGCATGAAAAGGAACTGGACTTTCCGCTGATGGTTAAAGGAAAGTGGTATGACGCCTATATTGCCTATAATCTGGAACAGGCCCGGAACTATTTTAACAAAATTATCGCGAAATGGGGATATCCGGTGATCCTCCAGAAGTTTGTGCACGGAACCGAATACAATGTAACCGGACTTGGCGATGGCGAGGGGAATACCATTGCGGCTGTGCCCATGCGCAAGCAATACATCACTGATAAAGGAAAAGCCTGGGCCGGCATCAGTATTGACGATGAGAACCTGCTAGGCCTGACCCGCCGTTTTGTTGAATCAACGGGATGGAGAGGGGGATTTGAGCTGGAGATGATGAAATCAAACGACGGGCGGTATTTTCTGATGGAAATCAACCCGAGAATTCCTGCCTGGGTTTACCTGGCGGTCGGTGTAGGTCAGAATATCCCTGAAGCGCTCACCAGACTTGCCCTCGGCGAGAAGGTCGGGCCATATACAAGCTACGAAGTGGGTAAACTTTTTATCCGGTACGCCTGGGATATGATTGTCGACCGCAGCGAATTTGAAAATTACTCAGTAAACGGGGAACTTTAATAAAGATTAACATGGAAAAGAAACATTATGAACGCCCGCATATAACAAAGCTGGAAGCAGGTATGCCCGGAAAATCAGGGATAAGGACCGAACAGGCCCCGACCACCCATATTGATGGCATGGCTGTTAAAGAACTGGTAGCGAAATATGGCTCCCCCCTGTTCGTGCTTTCCGAAAATACGATCAGAAGCGCTTACCGCAAAGCCTTCAAGGCCTTTTCGACCCGGTACCCTAAAGTACAATTTGCATGGTCGTATAAGACAAATTATCTTGCTGCCGTATGCAATATCTTTCATCAGGAGGGAGCCTGGGCGGAAGTAGTATCCGGCTACGAATACGATAAAGCCCTTGCCAATGGCGTGGATCCGGGAAAAATCATCTTCAACGGGCCGGGTAAAAGCCGCGAGGAACTTATTCTGGCAACTGAAAAGGGCAGCCTGATCCACATCGATCACCTGGACGAGTTGTACCTGTTGGTTGAAGTGGCTGAAACCACCTCTCAGAAGCCAAGGGTAGCCATCCGGGTAAATATGGATACCGGGATTTACCCCATGTGGGACCGCTTCGGGTTCAACTACGAAAACGGACAGGCATGGGATGCCCTGAACAAAATCATGCACTCAGGCAAGCTTGAGCTGATGGGGCTTCACACCCACATAGGGACTTTTATCATGACAGCAACTGCTTATGCCATTGCCGCCACAAAGCTTGCAGACCTGGCCCGGTCGCTGCAGCAGAAATTCAACCACCAGCTGAAATACATCGACATCGGCGGCGGATTTGCTTCCAAAAATACGCTCAAAGGGTCATACCTTCCGGGCAGCGATACCAATCCTTCGTTTGATGAATATGCAGAAGCCATCAGCAGCGCGCTGATTAACAGTCATTTCAGCCCGGGGGAATTGCCTTTGCTGATACTTGAAACTGGCCGCGCCCTGGTAGATGAAGCGGGTTTCATTATCTCATCCGTGATCGCCAATAAACGGCTTTCATCGGGCAGGAGGGCAACCATCATCGACGCCGGCGTTAATCTTCTTTTCACCGCCTTTTGGTACCAGCACCCGGTCACCGTCGCCCAGGGCGTTTCGCAGCATCGCGAAGACACCACCCTCTACGGTCCCCTGTGCATGAACATCGATTGCGTGCGCGAAAGCGTCAACCTGCCGATGCTCAACATCAACGATCAGGTTGTCATCCATCATACTGGCGCGTATAATGTAACACAGTGGATGCAGTTTATTACCCTCAGGCCTAATGTGGTATTGATTGACGAAAACGGGAATGCCCACGTGATCAGGGAACACGAAACAATGGAAACGGTGACCGGAAGTGAGAAAATACCGGAACACCTGATTAAACTCAGATAATTTGTAAAATTATTTGCCAAACAAACATAATTGTATAATTTTATGATCTCAAACAGGGCATATTTAACCACAGCAGGGCTAAACAGCGGGTATTCCTGAGCAATTCCGTCAATGCCTTGCGTGAAGTATAAGAGAAGTCATTAATTCAAGGGCTGGATGATACATTTTTCCGACAGGGCGATCGTGGAAGGGCTTAAGCTCAACAGCGATTATATCATCAAGCATGTTTACCAGGAGTTTTTTCCCACTATCAGGTACCTGATCAAGAAAAATACCGGCAATGATGAAGATGCCGAAGATATTTTCCAGGAATCCCTGATCGTGGTGCTCAAAAATGTTCAGAAAGATGACTTCTACCTTACCTGTTCTTTCCTGACCTACCTTTATTCCATCAGCCGGAATCTATGGATGCAAAAGCTCAAGACAAAACGTAAGGGAGCCGCCAATTTTGACCTTATCGAAAAGTTCTTTAACATACCGGAATCAGCCACCAGGGAGGCTGCTGAAGCCGAACAGATGAAATACAGGATCTACCGGGAGCATTTCAACGCCATGGAAAAGGATTGCCAGCGGATACTGCTGCTTTCGCTTCAGAAATTTTCATCAAAGGACATTGCAGACACCATGGGCTACGGATCGGAAAATTATGCCAAAACCAAGAAGTACAACTGCAAGGAGCGCTTGAAAAAGGCAATAATGAGTGATCCGAGAATGAAAGATTACATCGACTGATTCCCCCTGCTTAAACAAATTTCAGACTGTTTTTTATGTCAGAACCAGCCGGCCTTCTGAGCAAGGTATATACCAGTACGGTGAACAGCTATACCATGGTTTTCTTTTCGAAAAACCCCTGGTTCGGCCTTTTACTCATGGTGGTTTCATTCTTCGATGTGTATGCAGGGGCTGCCGGATTGCTATCGCTGCTTACGGCCAATGGCCTGGCCTGGGGACTTGGCCTGAACCGGCGGAATATACTGTCGGGTTTCTATGGTTTCAATTCCCTGCTGACCGGTCTGGGCCTCGGACTTTCGTTTCAGCCGGGCCCTGAGTTTTACCTGCTGCTGATTGCCACTGCCCTTGCTACCCTCTTTATTACCCTTGCCTTCGAGGGATTGTTAAGTAAATATGCCCTGCCCTACCTTACACTCCCCTTCCTTTCAGCAATCTGGATCGCGACACTTGCCGCCCGGAATTATTCTACCATGATCCCCGGGGAATCGGGCATATATACCCTGAGCACCATTTATGAAAGGGGCGGCCCGCTGGTGGTGAGGATTTACGAATGGTTCGGAGATGTGAGCTGGCCGCTGTTTATCAAAACTTATTTTAAATCCCTGGGAGCTATCTTCTTTCAATATCATCTCTTCGCAGGCTTATTGATTGCCGCAGGCTTGCTTTTCTACTCCCGGATAGCCTTCCTGCTGTCAGTTACCGGATTTGCTTCAGCCTGGGGCTTTTACCTGCTGATCGGGGCAAACATGAATGAACTGAACTATGGTTTTATCGGGTTCAACCACATTCTTACCGCCATTGCCATCGGAGGCTTCTTTATGATCGCATCAGGCTGGTCGTTTTTGTGGGTTATCCTGGTAACGCCCATTATTTCAATGATTACCGCAGGATTTGCGGAAATGCTCGGAATATTCCAGCTACCGGTGTATTCTTTGCCATTTAACCTGATGGTATTGCTTTTCCTCTACGCTATGAAGTTCAGGGAAAAGATGCTGCTGAAACCGGAACCTGTTGCCGTTCAGCACTATTCTCCTGAACTGAATTTATACATCGGCCAAAACTCCGGGGAAAGGTTCCGTAACAAAAGCTACCTGCCCGTTTCCCTTCCCTTTTTCGGAGTCTGGACTGTTAACCAGGGCCACAACGGAGCATTCACCCATCAGGAGGAGTGGCGGCATGCCTGGGATTTTGTGATTACGGATGAAGCCGGTAAAGAGTTTTCAGGGGAAGGGGCTAAAGTTTCCGATTATTATTGCTTTGATAAACCTGTAACAGCACCGGCCAATGGCTGGGTTGAAGAAATTGCTGACAGCATTGATGACAATCCCCCCGGAGAAATCAACCTTGGCCGCAACTGGGGCAATACCATTGTAATCAGACATTCGGAATGGCTCTATTCCAAACTCAGTCACCTGAAGAAAGGCAGCATAAAGGTAAAACAGGGATCTTATGTTCATCAGGGACAGGTAATAGCAAGCTGCGGCAATTCCGGCAGATCACCGTTTCCGCACCTGCATTTTCAACTTCAGTCCACGCCTTACATCGGGTCGGCAACGCTTAACTACCCCGTTTCACAGTACCTCAGCTACCAGGAGCCCGTCAAGCTGAAGCTCTATGAAATTCCGTTAGAAAATGAGCAGGTGAGTAACCTTGCCCCCGAACCCGCACTTGTAAAGGCATTTCACTTCATCCCCGGTCAGAACATTGAGTTTAGCTGTGATAATGGAACCTTCCCTGACGGCACCTGGAAAGTGAATGCTGACCTTTACAAAAACCAGTTTATTGAAGATTCATCCTCAGGTGCGAAAGCCTATTTCACCACCGATGGTTCTATGTTCTTCTTCACCCATTATGAAGGGAGCCGCGACAGCCTGCTTTACTATTTCTATCTCTCGGCTTACAAAGTCCCCCTGGTTTATCACAGGGACCTGGTCACCCGCGATACCTTCCCGCCTTCCACATTCGGGGTTTCATGGATAAGGGTAATTCAGGATATTGTCGCCCCGTTTTATCTTTTCATTAAGCCGGAATACAAAATGGCTGTCACCGGAATGCAGGAGGATATGGCCGGCAACCGCTTTCAGCTCGGCTCTTCCTGTAAACTGTCCGTTGCCGGATTAAATCTTGCCGGCTATCGCTTCAGCCTGACGATCGCAGAAAACCGTCTTCAATCCGTCAGCATCGTATCGGATAAAATAAACACAACCGTTCACTTTAAAAATAACTGAAACTGCCATGCGCCTGCGCCTCCTGGCTTCCATATTATTACTGTTTACCTTTACCGGAAAACTATCCGCCAGGGAGCCGGTTACCATCGACTACGAGGCGCTCACCTACAGGTTATATACCGAACAGAAGTGGGACAGTCTGCTTGTCACCGGTGAACAGGCCATCGGGGAGGGCTGGGATTACTTCTATATCCGTCTGAGAACAGGAATAGCGGCGTTTGAACTGCAAAGGTATGTCCGGGCTGCCCGCCATCTTGAAAAAGCAAGGGAGTTCAATAATTTTGATGAACTTACCATTTCGCTGCTTGTAAAATCATACCTCTACAGCGGACAGCCCGATAAGGCCAGGAGGTTTCAGAAAAGCCTGCCTTCCGGCAATTCAAACCAGGCAGTCAACCGCCTGTTCAACCCTTTGATTTATGTGGAGGCAGGACCGGCTTTTTCAGACCATAGCAGCCGGTTTGATCAGCACAGGCAAACAGGATACGGGCTTTATACTGAAGCCTATCTGAACAAAAACGCTTTCTATTCACTGGCAGGGGCGCTGATTCCGGCCGGTTCAAGGCTGATGATCAATGCAGCCGTGTCAGCAATGAATTTCAATAAAACAAGGTTAGTTGAAATTACTGGTTTTGATTCTTTGAGCGGAAATTACTCCGTGCGGCAGTTGGAAGCATACCTTTCACCATCGTTTATCGCCTGGCGGAAAATCAGGATTAGCCCCGCCTTCAGATTATCGGATGTCAGGTATTCCAATCCCCTGCAGAGTGATGACAGTATCGTCGCCCGGATGATCGGACCTCCCGGAAATATAAAATATGATGATATTGCATACGGGGGAGAGATCAGCTACCTTTCGCCGGTCTGGGAAGCTTCGGCCGGTTTATGGTCGCTGCAGGCGGATCAGCTGACGACTACCCAGGCCTCTTTGGGATGTATCGTAAGACCTTACGGAAACCTGAACCTGTATAGCAGCACAACCATTACCCTGAATCAGAACGATTATTCCCAAAGTCTGATTTTCAGCCAGATGGTAGGAGGAAAAATCCTGCCGGCGCTATGGGGTGAAGCTTTATTTACCGCGGGAAACCTCACCGGGTCGGCTGAAAACAATCTGCAGGTACTTTACAACGCCTTCGACAAGACTAAAAACCGCTTCGCTGCCCGGCTGATATATATCCACAGTGATTATCTCAGATTCAGCCTGCGGGCCCAGCTTTTTCTCCGTGAAGGAACTGAGCTGTTTTTCCCGGAACCGGCAACGGGAAAGATTTATTATTACAATTACCAAACATTAAGTATAACAGGAGGATTAACATGGAATCTGCCTTGAAAAAATCAATGATCAGCCTGATGATGCTGATGGCTTTCGCAACTTTAAGGGTTTCAGCCCAGGAAAAGGTCGTACTCGAAGAGGTATTTAAAACCAGTTATACCCTGGAAAACAATGCGGAATATGGCAAAGCCATTGAAGCATTGAAAAAGGTTTACGATGAATCCTCATACGAGATCAACCTCAGGCTGGGGTGGCTCACCTATCAGGCCGGATGGTTTACCGAATCCATTGCTTTTTACAACAAATCCATACAACTGATGCCCATGTCGGTTGAAGCCCGGTTGGGATTTGTACTGCCGGCTGCAGCCCTGGGCAACTGGAACCAGGTAATTACCCGCTACAGTGAAGTCTTGAAGATTGATCCTAATCATTACACCGTAAATTACCGGATGGGTATGATTTATTACAGTCGGCAGGAATATCAGACAGCATACAAATACTTTGAAAAAATTGCGAATCTGTATCCTTTCGACTACGATGCACTGCATATGTTTGGCTGGACCAATTACCGGATGGGCAAACTCAGGGAGGCCAAGGTTCTGTTCGGCAAGGCATTGATGAACCGTCCGGGGGATGCCTCAGCAAAAGAGGGCTATAATCTGATCAAATAATCCCGTAAAATATGCAAATCCCGAAAGAATCATACCATGCTTGAAAGAATTATCGGGTTCAGCATCCGCAATAAGCTGATTGTAATACTGTTCACACTCTCCGTAGCTGGTTTCGGATTGTTTTCCATTACCCAGATACCCATTGGTGCAGTACCGGACATCACCAACAACCAGGTTCAGGTAATCACCACCTCCGGTAACCTATCAACGCAGGATGTTGAGCAATTTATCACTTATCCGGTTGAACTCGAGATGGCCAACCTGCCGGGTGTTCAGGAGATACGGTCGGTTTCAAAATTCGGATTATCTGTGGTAACCATCGTTTTCAACGATGAAATGGGGACCTACCTTCCCCGGCAACTGATTGCGGAAAAGATCAAAAGTGCATCGGCCAACATACCTGAGGGATTCGGCACGCCAGAAATGGGGCCCATCACCACGGGACTGGGAGAAATCTATCAGTATATCCTTGATACCAAGCCTGGTTATGAGGACAAATACGACGCGATGGAATTAAGGACCATTCAGGATTGGATTGTAAAGCGTCAGTTGTCGGGTATTCCGGGCGTTGTTGAAATAAACACCTGGGGCGGATACCTTAAACAGTACGAAGTGGCGGTTAACCCTTCGGTGCTTAATGCCATGCATGTTACAATTGCCGAAGTGCTGGAAGCACTTGAACGGAACAACAGTGTAGCAGGAGGAGCATACATCGAGAAGCAGCATGAAACCTATTTTATCCGCGGGGAAGGATTGATGAAATCAATCGATGACATCAATTCAACCGTTATCAGAAATATAAATGGTATTCCGCTGCTGGTGGGTGACATTGCCAAAGTTCATGAAGGATATGCCAACCGCTTCGGGGCCATTACAGGCAATGGCGAAGGAGAAAAAGTACTTGGCCAGATTATGATGCTGAAGGACGCCAACTCCAGTAAAGTTATCCGGGAAGTGAAACAACGGGTGGCCGAACTCCAGAAAACACTGCCCGAGGGGGTATATATCAATCCAATCCTTGAACGCAGCGAACTGATCAGTAAAACCACCTTTACAGTTTCTGAAAACCTGATCCTGGGCTGTCTGATCGTGATCTTCGTGGTGGTCCTGTTGCTGGGCAATTTCAGGTCAGGAATGGTTATTGCCTCACTGATACCGCTTTCGCTACTGTTCACCATTGCAATGATGTACATTTTCGGCGTGGATGCCAACCTGATGAGCCTTGGAGCCATTGACTTCGGAATCATCATCGACGGTGCCGTCATCATCGTGGAGTTTATCGCATTAAGCCTGAATACACGAAAAACTGCACTGGATGGCCTTGCCGGAAATCAACGCCAGAAACTCGTCGACAGCATTACCTTTACCGGCGCTTCAAAAATGATGAATTCAGCCATCTTCGGTCAGTTCATCATCCTTATTGTTTTCATTCCCATCCTCTCACTGAGCGGGGTAGAAGGCAAAATGTTCAGGCCCATGGCCCTTTCTTTCAGCTTTGCGCTGTTAGGAGCCATTATCTTTTGTTTTACCTGGCTGCCGGTCGCCGCATCAATTTTCCTGAGGCCTGCAAAGGAAAATAAGAAAAGCATTTCGGCTTGGATTATGAACTTCGCCTACCGGAGTTATAAACCAGTAATTGAATGGGCTTACGATCATAAAAAATCCGTATTCGGGATGGCAGCCCTTTCGCTGATTCTGGTTGGTATCCTTTTCTCCAGAATGGGAGGTGAATTTGTTCCCACCCTTGATGAAGGCGATTTTGTAATACAACCGGTGCTTAAGACAGGAACCTCGTTGTCGGAAACCATTGAACTGACAACGCAAATGGAAAATATCCTGATAGAAAATTTCCCGGAGATTGATCAGATTGTAAGCCGCATCGGGGCTGCAGAAGTTCCAACGGATCCGATGTCGATGGAAGAAAGTGATATCATCATCAAACTGAAACCAAAAAAAGAATGGGTATCGGCTGAAAGTAAAGATGAGCTGGCCGATAAATTTAAGGAAGCGCTTTCGGTAATTCCGGGAATTGAATATGAATTCACTCAACCCATCGAAATGCGCTTTAATGAGTTAATCACGGGCGTAAGGGCGGATGTGGCTGTAAAAATCTTTGGCGAAGATCTTGATGTGCTCAATCAGAAAGCTTTTGAAGTGAAAAACCTGATCGACGGGGTGGAAGGTGCCGCTGATGTTATTGTTGAAAAAACGGCCGGACTTCCCCAGATGAGCGTGAAATACCGGCGCGATATGATTGCCCGGTACGGGACCAATACCCGGGAATTGAATCATTATATCGCGGCCGGATTTGGCGGCGCCGAAGCCGGAAGCATATTTGAGGGCGAAAAGCGTTTCGACCTGGTTGTCCGGCTGGACAAATCGTCACGCAAAGGCATTGAAGACCTCCGAAACCTGAGGGTACCCTTACCCGGTGGCGCACTGGTCCCCCTCAGTGAGCTGGCCGACATCTCCTATACAACCGGGCCTGCCAAGATTTCGCGCGACAATACACAACGCCGGGTGGTGGTGAGCATCAATGTTCGCAACAGGGATATGGAATCCGTGGTGAAAGATGTAAAAGATATTCTTGATGCCCGGCTGAATCTTCCCCCTGGATACACGGTATCCTATGGCGGCCAGTTTGAAAACCTGCGCAATGCATCAAAGCGGCTGCAACTGGCAGTTCCCATAGCGATGCTGCTGATTTTTATTTTATTGCACTTCGCTTTCGGATCTTTTAAAGAAGCAGCCATGGTATTCTCGGCGATTCCCCTGGCAACTGTGGGTGGTGTGCTCCTGCTCTGGATCAGGGGCATGCCATTCAGCATTTCGGCGGGCGTCGGGTTTATCGCCCTTTTCGGAATAGCCGTACTCAATGGAATTGTACTGATTGAACACCTGAAAGAATTAAAGGAACAAGGAATCTCAGACATGCGCGAACGTATCATGACCGGAACCCGGCAGCGGCTCAGGCCGGTGATTCTTACCGCTGCTGCTGCAGCCCTGGGCTTTCTTCCGATGGCTGTTTCAACAAACGCCGGCGCCGAAGTGCAACGCCCGCTGGCTACTGTAGTGATTGGCGGACTGATAACCTCAACCATGCTTACCATGATCGCACTCCCGCTGCTATATGCAATCTTCGACAACCGGAACAGCATCAGGTTATGGCCTTTCCGTTCCCGGAAAAACCTGCCCCTGCTTTTATTGCTGCTGCTCCCGGCTGGCGTTGCCCTGGCCCAACCTGTTGAAATTACTCCCGAAAAGGCAGTATCCATTGCCCTTTCTAACAATCAATCCATAAAAATCGGAGAACTGCAGGTTGAACAAAGTAAAGCATTGATGCCCGCCAGATCTGCCCTTGGCAAAACCGGTATCTATTATGGCTTTGATCAGAACAATGTTGCCGAAAACGGGAAACCCCTCTACATAATCGGTGCTGAACAATCTTTCAGCTTCCCTTCCCTGTTACTGGCACAGCGAAAAACCGGACAGGCAGAAACAATGGTAGCCGTTAAAAACCTGGAAATGAGCAAATATCAACTGACCAGGGAAGTGCACAAAGCTGCAAATCATCTGCTGTATCTCAGGAATAAACAAGTACGGTTTCAATACCTCGACAGCCTCTACAGCAATTTATCCGCTGCTGCAGCCCTGAGCTATGAGCATGGGGGACATACATACCTCGAAATGCTGAATTCAAAGGCCAGACAACAACAGATTGTGCTGCAGCTGAAGCAAATAACAGCGCAGTTGAACACGGCAACGATTGCATTTCAAAGCCTGCTGCAGGCTGATACTGTTTATGACATTACCTTCAGAAAACTGGAGCCATTGTATCCGATCGAAACCAACAGCATGGCAAATCCACGCTTAGAACTTATTCAGGCTGAAGCAGAAGTAACAAGAAAAAAGATTACAGAGGAAAAAAATGCACGCCTGCCCGAAATCAGCCTTACCTGGTTCAATGGCACCAATTCCTATGCCGGTGCCCAGAATTATTATGGCTACCAGGCCGGGCTGGCCATGCCCCTGATATGGGGAGGGCAGCGCGCCAGAATCAATGCGGCAAAACTTGAATATGAAATTGCCGGTGCAAGGCTCGGAAACTTCCGCCTCAGGCTGGAAGCCGCAAAAAAATCACTTAACAATGAACTGATCGGTTACAGCGAAGCCATTGGTTATTATGAAAGCCACGGCAGACTGCTTGCTGAAGAAATCATCAGGGCCGCAAATCTGAGCTATAAAAACGGAGAGACAGACTTTTTCAGATTGATTCAGAGCCTGGAAAATGCCATCGAAATCCAGCTTAACCACCTCGACAACGTGGCTGCATATAATCAGATCGTTTTGGAAATAAATTATTTAACTTTAGATTGAATGACTTATGAAGACGACACATACACTTCCGTTCTTTCTGCTAGCGCTGAGTTTATTGTTTGCATGTAATCCGGGCGATCAGCAACCTGCAGAAGATAATCAAGCTGGTTCAGAGAAGATTTCATTAACACCGGCGCAATTTGAGGCTGCAGGCATGCAAAAAGGAAATCCGGAAAAACGCACCTTTTCGCAAACCATAAAGGCCAGGGGAGAAGTCATCGCCTCCCCTGCCGGTCAGGCAAAAATAAGCAGCCTTTTTGAGGGTAAAGTGAAACTCATAAAAGTAAAAACAGGAGATCAGGTAAAAAAAGGACAACTGCTATGCACCATCGAAAGCGGTGAATTTATCCGCTTGCAGCAGGAATATGCCGAAACCCGTTCAGCCCTGGAGCCGGCAAAAGCAGAATATGAACGACAGAAGGCCCTGCTTGGGGATAATGTCGCTTCAAGGAAGACCTATTTGCAGGCAGAAGCAGATTATAAAACGTTGCTTGCACGGAGCGAAAGCCTTCAATCTATCCTGAGCATGGCCGGATTGAACACCCTGAATACTTCCGAAGGACAAATTGTGCAGGAATTTTGCATTTATGCGCCGATTAACGGATACATTACCGGTGTTGCGGCTGTCACCGGCCTGTTTACCCGGAGTGATCAGCTGCTGATGGAGCTTGTTGACCTGAATTCACTTCAGCTTAAGATCTCTGTATATGAAAAAGACCTTATATCACTGAAAACGGATCAGGATATCATCTTTTACAGCCCCAACCAAACCCGTCAAAAGTACAAAGGGAAGGTAATTTCTTACAGCAGGGCTATTGACCCTGAATCGAGGACCATTACTGTGATTGGCAATATCCTGCCAGAACACCAACCCAGCCTCATACACGGATTGTTTGTTGAGGCAGAAATCATTACCGGTACAAGACCGGTAACTGCGCTTCCTGATGAAGCTATCCTGACTGAGGCCGGCAACACAATGGTCCTTGTGCAGACATCAGAAAATGTAAAGGAAATGGTATTTCTGAGGAAAATGGTTAAAACCGGGGAAAGCATGCAAGGCTTTACCGAAATTCTTAATCCGGAAGGCCTTGAAAATGTGCTGATTAAAGGGGGCTATAATTTGCTGACTGAATAAGTCTGTTATCCCTCAACTGTGTGAACTACTCAACCTGCCCAGGCCGGCAGCGTTTTGTCCATACCCATAAAAAGTTCAATCAGAAAATAAAGCAGCACCGGCAGCAGCACCATACTAATGATTTTCAGACCCAGTCCGGCCCTGGCCATCTCGGGAACGGTGACCCGGTTACTGCCGAAAATAACTGTATTGGGTCCCGTTCCAGCCGGCATAATAAATACGAATGAGCAGGCAAAGGTTGCCGGAATCATCAGCAAAAGCGGGTTGATATTCCCCGCGACCGCCATGCTGGCCAGCACCGGTAAAAAAATATTGGCGGTGGCTGTATTTGAGTTAACTTCGGTAAAAAAGAGAATAAATCCCACCACGATCAGCAGCACAATGAACATAGGATAATCACTGACAAAGGCCAGTTGCAGCCCAAGCCATTCGGCAAGCCCGGTTGCCTTGAATCCCGATGCCATGGCATAGCCTCCGCCGACAATCACCCCGACGCCCCACGGAATCTGCACGGCCGTTTTCCACTCGAGCAGGCGTTTCCCGGCTCCGTCAGGGCTCATAAAGAGCAGCATTACCGAAAACATACCGACTGTGCTGTCATGCACATAATGTTCCATGCCCAGCAGGTTACTCCAGCCCGGGATCACAAAGTTATCAATCACCAGATTCTCGCGGAAAATCCAGCCCAGCGAAGTCAGTATAAATATCCACATCACCCGTTTCTCGCCAGGACTCATGGGCCCCATGGCTTTCAGTTCATCTCCGATCAGCTCCCTGCTGCCCGGAATGCTTTCACGCACCCTGAAGAACCTCACCAGGTATATCCAAACAATAGGAAGAAATATAATCACCAGGGGAAGGCCGATTTTCAGCCAGGAAAGAAAACTGAAAGAGGGGGCTTCAGGGAACATTTTGGCAAGTACGCCAGAAAAGATCATATTGGTGGGTGAACCGATCAGGGTTGCCGTTCCGCCTATACTGGCCGAGTAGGCAATCCCCAGCATCAGGGCAGTTCCGAAGTGGCTGGCTGTACCGGAAGATTCTTCCTTGGTGATCAACGCCATCCCGATCGGCAGCATCAGCAGGGCGGCAGTGACATTGGCGATCCACATCGACAGGAATGCGGTCACCAGCATAATGCTCATCAGAATGACCGGGCGGCTGGTCCCCAGTGCACGAATCAGCACCAGGGCAATCCTTTTATGCAGATTCTGGGCTTCTATTCCTTTTGCAAGGAAAAAGCCCGAAATCATCATTAATACAAAATCATGACCATAATTGATGGCTGTATCGCCGGCCGGTAAAATACCCAGCAGCGGAAACAATACCATGGGAAGGAAAGCGGTGGCATAGATCGGAATGGCCTCCGTAATCCACCAGACGGCCATCAGTATGGTTACCAGCCCGGCATTGCGCGCGCTTTCCGACATTCCCGGCGGAACCGGTAACAGCAGACCTATAATCAGGATCAGCAGCCCGGCAATCATTCCTTTGTACCTGATGTTTCGCATATACAGCAATCTATTGTTGTATTGTCTTGATTTTGTTAGTTATAAGTAATTTCATCACACTTGCATACCCCGGAAGCTATGAGTCAGAACTATCACCTCCCTTCTGCTTCGCAGGGGAAAAAGGAAGAGGTGCCCGCAGATTGCCTGCAAAGCACCTCTTTTCCCTCCTCAAAAACACACCAACCAATCATTATTAAGAAGATCAAACATCCCTGTAATCATTGGCCGGTTCATTTTCATTTTTAGTCTTCGTAATAAGTGAAAGCGTAAATTTCCTGCCATCCGTCACCAGCGCGGGTCATGGTTGCGATCCTGTTCTTGGCATCGAAAGTGTAAGTGATGGTTGTGGTTCTCTTATTGGCTTCGTCGCCGGCATCCCAATACTCAAGATAGTCAACCAGTTTATTGCTGGGCTTGCCAAAGATTCCGCCAACGGTTTTCCAGTTTGAATCCACGGCATTGGCCTGCTGGATTTTTGCAGTGTTTTCACCGGCAGTGTAGGTGAAGGTCTTATAACGGTTCACAACACCTTCGTCGTTGTACCTGGTATGCTTGGTAACATTGCCGTTGGTCACTTCAACGTCGAATTTCTTGTGGTTGGCGCCATCCCAGAATTCATTGATTCCGGTCAGGTAACCATTGGCATCGTACTCATAGGAAGCATAGCTGGTTTCGTCCCAGATTTCCTTTACTACCAGTCCCTGTGCATTGAGTTCGTAAGTGGTGGGCCAGTCTTCCTTGGTAATGGTCAGTTTACCGGCTACCGAGTAGTCGTACTTGATGGTGTCAACAACAGCGCCTTCCCATGAATTGTAGATTTTTGAAACCTTGTCGTTGGCGTCATAGATAAATTCATAACCTTCAACGCCGTCTCCGTAATTCACGCTGATGGTTTTGATTTTTGCGGGAGGTACAACAATGGGATCATCTCCGTCGTCGTCCTTGTTGTCGCATGCTGTGAAACTCATGGCAGTGATGGCTGCCAGCACCATGATTGAAAAAAACTTTTTCATTGTTTTTTTGGTTTTTGGTTAATGAATGAGAGTTATTGTGTGATTGGAATTAAAATTCTACTGATTACCGGCCACAATGATCAGCGCGAGGCCGGAGGTGAAAAGCAAAAACATTAAGAACAGCAGGAGGTTAATGGTTTTGGTGGCTCCCCTGAATTCTTTCCAGATAAATACGCCCCAGAAGGCGGCGACCATGGTTGCCCCCTGTCCGAGTGCGTAGGAAATGGCTGCTCCGGCTTCACCGGTGGCAATATAACTCAGAGAGGTACCAATGCCCCAGATCAGACCGCCGAGCACACCCACCATGTGTGTGGAGAATCCTCCGCTGAAATAAGCCTTGTAGGTCACCGGTTCCCCGACGAAAGGCTTCTTCATCAGGTAGGTATTGAAGAAGAAGTTGCTGAACAGCATCCCCAACGCGAGAATAAATACGGCGGTGTATGGCGTAACCATCCCGGGCGTGGGCGATTCAAAGTTGTTGAGGTCCATGGCGGCAGCCACAAAACGGTAGAAGAACGACATCAGGATACCGGCAGCAACAGCAATGTACAGACCTTTACGCGCCACATTCTTATCCTTGTTTTTCGTAATCTTTCCGTAAGCCACGCCATTAAATACCAGTGCAAAAACAATAAGGGCCACCCCGCTGAACAGCAAAACGGCATCTCCGTAAGGTGCACCGAAATAATTGATAAACACCCCAAGCACCAGGGCCAGTCCGACGCCAACCGGAAAAGCAACTGCCATACCGGCCAGCGAAATGGAGGCAGACAGCAGGATGTTGGATGCATTGAAAATGATCCCGCCAAGGAAAGCGCTGCCAAAGTTGGCCGCACTAACCTGCATCAGGTCAGGAATGAAACTGCGGCCCTGTTCCCCTGTGCTTCCCAGTGTAAAACCCATGATCAGCGAGAGGAGTACAACCCCGATAACATAATCCCAGTAAAACAGTTCATAGCGCCAGGTTTTGGCGGCCAGTTTCTGCGTGTTGCCCCAGGAGCCCCAGCATAGCATGGTGACGAAGCAAAGTGCGACGGCCAGCGTGTAACTACTTACGATAAACATATCTGCTTGTTTTTGGTGTGTGAATAATCCGTTATCTGTGAAATCTTATAGAAATCATGTTAATTGCTTCTCCAAATCCGCCTGAGATCCAGCCTCCATCTCCGCTACCCTGCCTTACCCTGTACTCATGGTTTACCTCCATATCGCGGAGCATCATGTGCAGTTCGCCATTACCCTCAGCGCAACAGCCATCATCGGGCGCATCAATGAACAGACTGGTTCTTTTCAACTTTTCCACTTCAAATGATGAGAAGATTTCAGCCGCTTCGGCCCCGCTCATAACGGCGCCTGTGAGCAGACAACTGCTGAAACGCATCTCCCCGTTCAGCAACCGCAGCGTGGTTTCCGCGCTCTTACCATATCCTGCAACAGACCTGAACCGGTAGCCGGGACGAATGCGTAACTGCTTTTCAAGCTGATCAATCAATGTCATTATCCCGGCCTCATCCTTCGCGGGAAGAAATACCATCAGCATGGGTGTAACCTTGCCAGCACGGATCTCACGGTCGAGCAGAGAGCTGACCGAAGCCATCTGTTCCTGCCCTGTGATTCCGGCAAAATAAATAACGGGATACTTTCTGTCGGATACCTGATAATCATCCGGCACAAACGCAAATACATGCTCACCGCCGGTATTTAATACCATCATCTGCTCATTAAGTAACTGTCCGGCTGCAGGAGAATCCATAAGATCACCCCGGTAAGGTTTACCTTTGAAGGCATCGCTGATAAAGCGCAGTGCGTCGGGCAAGGCGGCCTGCCAAACCCTGAAGCTGTGACCGCCATCGATGACCCTGTATTGATGCGGAACGTCATAACTGTGCATCAGGATGTGCAGCATCTCATTGCTGCGGCAAAGGGTTTGCTCTTCGTCGCCGTTTACCATGTATATTTTCAGGTTCTTTTTCTGCGCTTCACTCAATCCGGGAAGGGTATAAAACGGACTGTGTAATTTGTAGTAATCCGTGAGGCGGTCGGCACCCGTCAGCCCGGGAGCGCCGAAAAGCCGGCCCCATTGCTCATCCCAGCCGGAAGCTTCTTCAGTCATATATTGTTGGTCCGTTCTCACCGACATACTCAGGGGGACTGAAACGCCGAACACCCCGGGATGGGCCAGGTGGAGCACCATCGCCCCGAATCCGCCCATGGAGTAACCCATCACCGCGCGGCTGCGGGCATCGGGAATCGTTCTGAAAAGTCCGTCGATGTGAGGGACAAATTCCTGCACAAGCATATCCTGGTATGGAAAAATTCCGGCATAGTCATTCACATAATAAGTCCTGAATGCCTGGGGCATCACAAAAATCACCGGGGCGATATCACCGGATGCCATGGCTTTGCGGCTGTATTGCCCGACGCGCCCGTACTCCAGCCACGAGGTCTCATCGTCGCCCAGCCCGTGAAGCAGGTAAACCACGGGATAGCGGCGGTTTTCAGCATAATATCCTTCCGGCAGTATCACCGAAAAACGGACCTCCTGACCAAGTATCCTGCTGTGCATGGTCATGCTTTCCATCACCAGATTATCACCGGCGCTGGCATCAAAACCAGTCAGGAACAGCAGGCAACTTATCAACAGAAAGCTTATCCGTTTCATGCTTTATTTTTTCAGGTTGTCCTTTATAAAAACCGATGCTTCACTCAATCCTGCAAGGAAACTGCCATGTGAGGACAGCCCCTGCCGTACCCTGTATTCATGGGGAATCTGCTGCCGCCTCAGGCTCATATAAAATGAGTGATAAGGCTGATAGTTATTGCCCTGATCCGTGATATCGAGGTAACAGGCCATGTCAGTTCCGGTCATGGAGGCGCCGGAGGGCAGTTCAGCATCAAAAAGCAAACATGCATTGAAGAGATTGCCGAGTTCGGGCAGTAAAGTATACAGAGTTGCTCCGGCGCCTCCATTTCCGGCAATTACAGCAAACTTTCCTTCAGTTTTTACCCGGTATTCCAGGTTTACAATTTCTTTGATCCGATTTAAAGTTTCTATTGTCAGCAGATCATCATTTAACAGAACCTCCACAATCAGCGATTTGGGCAGCCGCAAGCCGGAGATACCGGCATCCATCCTGGCCAGTAGAGCGGCCGACTCTTTCTGTTCCATCCCGGCTGAACGCTCATGTAAAATATAAATCACCGGATAGGCATTGCTTCCGGTAGTATAGCCTTCAGGAACCATAACATGGAAAGGCTGCTGGGTTTCTTCAGTAAAATGCGTATGAATCCGGGCGGATTGAACAGGAGTGTCAGTAAAAGTATCGTCACCCTGATCGGGATATGGAAGGTTGCGGAACGCGTGACCAATGTACCTGAATGCTTCCGGCAGTGATTTATGCCAGTAGTCCCACGAATGGGCCCCGTTGCGTACCCGGTACTCGTGATTGACGCCCTGGTCGCGCATCAGCAGGTGCATCGCGTCGTTGGTTTCCGACAAACTTTCCTCGTCGTCGCCGCAGTCAATAAAGTATCGCTGTCCGCTAAGCGCCGGATCATCGGGATCCGTAAAGAAATGAAACGGGCTGTGTTCAAGGAAGTATGGTGTCAGGCGGTCGTTGCCCGATTTGCCCATCCCGCCGAAGACCGTACCCCACTGACTGTCGAAAACACCCTGTGGTTCATTGAGGTATTGCGCATCCGTGCGGAACGACATGCTAAGCACAACGGCGGTTCCGAAAACTTCCGGATTTTTCGCTGCCAGAATCAGCGCCCCGTATCCTCCCATGGAATAGCCCATCACGGCTCGCTGCGAAGCTTCCTTTTTAATGCGGAATTCCGATTCTACGGCCGGTATCAGTTCGTTGATCAGCATATCCATATAAGGATAAGTCGCGCTGTATTTATTCACCCAGTAAGTGTTGAAACCCTGGGGCATCACATAAATCACCGGACCCGTTTCACCGGCATACTGATCGGCATAATAGCGGATATTGCCCCCCTGGTACCAGGCCTTTTCATTGTCACCTAAGCCATGCAGCAGATAGACTACCGGATAAGTATCCTGGCCATGTTCGTATTCTGGTGGCAACAGCACTGCATAATTGATGGCCCTGTTCAGCAGACTGCTCTGTACCGACAAATCCTTGCGCAAACGCTCAAAAGGCAGCGTTGTCCCGTTGTCCGGCTTCTCCTTTTTGCAGCCGGTAAGGGCTGCAAGCACCAGAAATGCCGGCAACAGAATATATATACGGAAGAATCTGCCGTTTCGTTGCATCAGAGGTTTGCTTTTTTACTCAGGGGTTCAAGGGGTTTGTCATCATAGACCACGTATGATTTGAAATAAATCCTGAAGTCCGGATGCTGATTTACCCATTTGATCTCAAGTTTGTGCTCACCTGTGGGGAGCATGTACTTGTGAAAAATATCATACTTGCGGGTGATGTAATCAAAAGGCATTTTTACCTGCTCCACCACCTCGCCGTCGATATAAACATCCAGCAAGGCCACGAAGTCGCGTGTTTCATCAATACAACGGCTTTTTACATTGCCCAGTACCACAATACCTGTGCCGCTGAAGTCGATGTTGATACTTTCCTCCAGATGATCGGTACGCACCAGCAACTCCTTAACGGGAAACATGCCAGGGAAGGATTCCTCGAACCTGAGCAACTCCGGTGCCTGAACCTTAATGGTCAGGTCGTCGGAGCCCACGGTACCGCCGTTGGCTTCCACCTGCTCAAGGGCATGTTTGTAGCTGAGGTCATAGACCTGATTTAATGTAAGATCGGAGTATGGAAACAACATATCCTCCACTTTTTCGATGGCGGGCTTCCAGAATGCAGGAATCCTGCTGTAGCCCTGCATTACGCCCAGAATTCCGGCTGCTGTGGCAGGATTGCAGTCAGAATCCTGTCCGCAGCGGGTAGCAATGTCCATGGTTTTATAAAAGTCCTTTTCTCCGTAAAGCAGCCCGATCACCACATAGGCGGCATTGACCGAAGCATCGATGTTAAACGCATTGAAAATCCCTTCGGGGCATCCTTTTTCGGAAGTGTGCTTTTTCTCAACTTCAAACCAGCATTTTTTCCAGTCATCAGGATACTGTTTGTGCCAGGCAATCACATCGCTGATCACCTGGTGAAACTTGCTTTGCGGCGGAATGGGTTTCAGGCCCTGCTCAATCACAAAAGCGATATCGTCAGAAATAAATGCCGTGGCGTACATCCCGGCCACAAAAACGCCTCCATACCAACCATCGCCGTAGTTCATGATGTGCCCGGTGCGATCGCACAGTTCAGCCGCGCTGTTGATCATCCCCGGAAACATCAGTCCGGCGAAGTCAGCTTCTATCTGAAAATCAATATCATCGGCATGGGGATTGTTCATCCAGTGCCCCGATTCGGGGGGCATGATGCCGTTCAGGATATTGTAGCGCGCCGCCTGGTTGGCATGCCAGAGCTTGTAATCTTCGCGGGCAAAGGCAACGGCAAAGGAGTCGGCAGGCGCATTGACGCCCAGTCGCTCGATTACCTGCACAAAGGTAAAATCAAGGTAAACATCGTCGTACAAACCCGGATCAAGTTCATAAATTTCCCTGATGTAATCGTCGTACCACACCATTTCCTGATAATCCTGTATCATGGTGCCCTTGAACTTAAACTCGGTCGGCCCGCCATAGGTGCAGCCGATGGTTTGGCCGGCCCAGCCGCCCCTGATCTTGTCGAACAGCGCCTCTTTAGTAAGGGTGAAGGTTTCAGGAAGCTCAGCCTGCTTTTTCTTCTCGGGCTGACACGACATCAGCAGCAACAGGGTAAACGGAAGGATTATCAGTTTCTTCATCATGGTCATCAGTTAACCGGTAAAGGACTAACCGGAGGATTTTCGGAATAGACGATCAGGTCGTTGATCCGGATTTCATACTCCGGGGTGTTGTTGATCCATTTCAGGCGGACTTCATGTTTGCCTTCGGGGAGCTGGTATTTCCAGGCCGGCTCCAGGCGGCGCGAGGTATTTTTCATAGGCAGGTAAACCGTTTCATCCAGCACCCCGTCGATGTAAACCTCAACCTCTGCCACATAAGGGTCTTCCAGTTCAGCAAGACCAAACACTTCAGAGCCCAGCCGCTTCGAAATCCGGTCGATGTAATCGGGATCCACCTTCGACCTTTTCACCATATTTCCATACAAAATGTAGCCGTTTCCGGTGAAATCAAAGGTAATTTCATCCATAAACGAACGGTCAATTTTCTCACGGGCAATGGGGTGGGTATTCACAAAGTTCTGCTCAAAGGCAACCGCAACCGGATTTTCATAGGGAATTTCAACGGTTTCGCCTTCGGTCTTCCCGCCGGCAAGCTGAATCATGCCCAGAGCATGGCGGTAGCTCATTTCATAGGCCTTGCTGAGCGACATTTCAGTGCTTTCGAAATTCAGCGCTTCAACTTCCTTAAGCGGGTTCAGCCAGAATGCAGGGATGGCATCATAGCCGAGCATCACACCCAGTACACCGCCCGCGGTGGCTGCATTGCAATCGGCATCCTGCCCGCAACGGGTGGCGATATCAACTGAGCGGGTGAAATCACCCTTACCATAAAGTAGCCCGATGGCCACATAAGCGGAATTGATCTTGGCATCGATGTTGAACGAAAGGTAAACACCCTTGGGACAGCCTACATCCTTGTTCCATTTCTTCTGAACTTCAAACCAGGTGGCTTTCCAGTCGTCGGGATACTGCTTGTGCCATTTAATTACATCGGCGATACAATCGTGAAATTTAGTGCCTTCCGGGATGGTTTTTAAGGCTTCTCCAACGATGAATTCAACGTCGTCGGAAACAAAAGCCAGGGAGTAGAGTGCCGAAACAAACACCCCGCCGTACCATCCGTCGCCGCTGTTCATGATATGTCCTACCCTGTCGGCAATTTCAGTTGCATGGTTCACCATACCCGGAGCCATAAGGCCTATAAAATCAGCTTCTATCTGAAAGTCAAGATCATCGGCATGGGGATTGTTCAGCCAATGCCCTGTCTGGGGTGGTTTCATGCCCCTGAGAATATTGTAACGCGAAGCCTGATTGGCATGCGCCAGGTGATAGGCCGTGTTGGCCCAGTATGCGGCAATGGTATCGGTACTGACCTCAAGGCCGTATTTCTCAAAAACATTCACAAAATTGAGGTCCGTGTAAATATCATCGAACAGCCCGGGTTTCTTCTCCCACCAATACTTAACATAATGTTCATGCCAGGGGATCAGTTGGTATTCATCAATGATGGAGCCCTGGTATTTGAATTCAACCGGCGCGCCGTAGACCACGCCTATGGTTTGTCCGGCCCATCCGCCCTTAATTTTGTCTTTCAGTTGTTCGTGCGACAGGTTTACAGAAGTTCCGGCAACAGGTCCACTGCTGCCTGGTTTATCGCAGGAAGTCATCATACCCGCCAGCAACAGGGCGAGCAAGGGCATTGCAAAAAAGTTCCTTAAAGTATGCTTCATCTTTCTAGTTTTTTACGGGTAAACACTTAACTCGGTAATGGAAGTGAAGGCTGAAACATTTTTGGTGTATTTATTCCAGTGGCTCTGCACCATAGCATCACCGATTATCCGGATACCTTTCGTTTTAACGGGATCGAAACGGAGCATATATTCCGCGTAATGCGGCTGGATAAACACAATATCCGAAGCAGGCAGCGGGGGATTGACATTGGAATTTTCAACCGGCACCCATCTGCCTGCTTCATTCAGATATTGCACATTCAGAGAAGTAAACCAACCACCGAACTCCTCCATTCCACCAGTATTAAAAACAATCATTCCAACCTCCTGAGGTTCATTCCAACCGTATCCGTAATAATCCACTTTAGGGATATTCGCTTTGGCCGCGAGGCTGTAAAATACCGAGCCCGGGCCGGAAGTCCTTCCATCATTAATCACTGATATATCTTTGGCATACAACGACTTACCAAAGGTGTACCAGCACGAATCCAGCACCTTTTCGTTCAGTTTCCTGACGTTGGCGTAGATCGTATCGGCCAGGGGGGCCAGGTTGCGCCCACGCACCAGCAGGTCGAATTCGCGGGTTTGTTTTTCCTTGCCGTTGCTGATCTGCAATACGATGCTGTAATCTCCGGCTTTCACGGGAGTTCCGGTCAACCGGCCGTTTGTAAAGGTAAGACCTGCGGGCAGGGTACCCGAAATCATGGACCAGTTGTAAATTTTATTGGCAGGGGTATAAAAGCTGAAATCAACGGCTTTACCAACCTCTAACACCGGATCAGGACCATAATAAAACTCCATGGGGGCGCGGAATCCAGCATCGGGATTGATTATAATCACTTCACTGCCGGGTTTTCCGGTTACTTTCCCACCTTTGCTTACAATCAGATTGATGGCTTGTTGAAGGGTATTGTCAATGATCGCCGAGATCTGCGTATCGGGCAGGTCGTAGCGGGTAATGTTGATGTACTTGTCGTTAAACGGTTTCGTCCAGCCTTTCACGGGAAGATAGAGATTCTCGGGCAGGCCTTTCATGCCGTACATCACACCCATGAGCCCGGCCACCGTGGCGGCCTGGTTGTCGGCGTCGAAACCCATGGCGCAGGAAAGGTCGAGGGTACGCTGGAAATCGCCTTCGCCGTAGAGCATGGCCAGTATGGCACAGGCTCCGTTGAGGTTGGCATTCCAGATGGTTTTGGTCATGTCGTGCTCGTTGATGTAATACTTCTGCGCCATTTCCTGCCAGGCAGCTTTCCAGTCCTTCGGGTACTTTGCATGCAGGCTGATCATATCCTTAACGGTAGCAGCATACCTTCCGTCAGCAGGCAGCGATTTCAGTCCGATGTCGATCAGTTTCCGGATGTCCTTCTCGAAGAAAGCGGCGGCATACATTGCACCATAATGGATGGTGGGCTCCACCCCCCAGTCATCACTGGTGATGCGGGCGGCCCATTCCGACTTATCGGCTGCATATTTTATCATTCCGGGTGCAGTAAATGCCCAGATTTCATTGATCAGTTGCGGATCAATCTGATACCAGTGCGGATTCAGTTCTTTACTGCCGGTGAAGGGGGGCGTATATCCGTAATGCATCAGTCCTAGGGCGCCCCGGTTGGCCAGCCACACCCGGTCGCGGATATGATACATCCAGGCATCGCGAAGCTGTGCATAGGTGGGTTCGGGACCATGCTTCATCATCTGCAGCAGGTACATATACTCCAGATCTGTATCATCGTCGGAAAATGCGCCGTCGTATTTCTGCAGCTTATCCAGATTTTTTGTGTAGCCGTAAGGCCAGTTCTCAGGGCCGGGGGCGTTCACGTACTTGTTTTCATGCGGAAGTCCGTAGATATTCCCTATCATTTGCCCGACCCACGCAGCCTCGATTTTGTCGCGCAAATCGCTCTTTTTGATGCGCAGGGGCTTGCCTGCCGACAGGAAAAAGGGAAACAGCATCAACAGCAGTGTTGCCTGAACCCGGAAATGAAGGTTTATTCTTTTCATAAATGTATTTTATTAGTAGCCAGGATTCTGGCGAAGTTTAGAATTGGCGCTCAGCGCGGTCTGCGGCAACGGGAAAAGTTTGGCAGTTGGACCGGAAGCCGGTTTGTTCCACCAGGTATTCCCCCAAACGCCGAACCGGATCTGATCCTGCCGGCGGCGGGCTTCCCAGGCAAACTCACGGCCGAACTCATCCAGAAGTTCTTCCGCCGTAATATCGGAAGCCTGATAAGGAGGCATGCCTGCCCGCGTCCTGATTTTCTGCAACTCCGGATCGTTCAGCATTTCGCCGGCCCTGCCCAGACGCCAGAGCGCCTCAAGTTTGGTATAAAGCACATCGGCATAACGGAAAAGCACAAAATCATTTTCCATATCGGTTACATAATACTCCAGGTCTTTCTGGTATTCATACTTGCAGCAGCGGGCGCCTTCCCATTTTTTGCGTGCACGGTAATTACCAATGGTGGGAGTGTACTCAAACCAGACGGTATCGTTTCCCTCAATAAAATAGATCGGATTACCATTCATATCATACTGCTGCCCGAAAAGGAACGAATTCCGCCTCAGGTCATTTTCAGCATATTTATTGAAGAACTCAGGCTCCAGCACAAAACCATCCCACATTTCCCCCTTGAACCCGTAGGTAGCCCGGCTGGCGTCGTTCAGGGTAAGGGTGTACCAGTATAACCGGTCCTTGGTATATACCGAATGGTTTACGATCACGAAAATGTTCTCCCGGCTGTTTTCATTCTTCACCTTGAAGTTTGTAAAATAATCATCCTCAATCATATATGCATTCAGCGCAATCACTTTGTCACAGGCGTCCACGGCCTGCTCGTATTTGCTTTCACCAATCCACTCTTCGGCATTCAGGTAGAGCTTTGCCAGTAATGTCCATGCCATCCCCTGGGTAACCCTTCCGTAATGCGCGGCAGTGGGCTGATCCTGGAGGTTATCCACATGATCCAGGATTTCCTGCTCTATAAAACTGAAGATAAACTTCCGGTCTTTCTGTTCGGGCAGTTCCTTATCGGTGAAATCGATGGTAAAAGGCACGTTGCCCCAGTTGTCGATGGCCCAGTAGTAAAACAGCGCCCTCAGAATCTTGATTTCCGAAACGATACGGTCCTTACCCTCGAATGTAATTTCTGATTCTTCAGTTTCGTAGATCACCTCGTTACAGGCGCTGATCCCTTCAAACACATACTCATAGGACTGCCTCAGGATTTTGTTGCTCGAGTTGAAGCGGTGGGTGTGTAATTCATCCCAGCGACCCTGCTCCCACCACAAACCATCGTCGCGGCCGGGAATTACCATCTCGTCGGACGAGTTCTGGATCAGCGACCACAACCGCTGCTCTTCAGGAAACCGCTGTAGCTTGGTATATGCCCTTCCGGCATTCATCAACACATCCCGTTCGGTCTGGAAAAATTTATCCAAGGGGATGTCTGAATATACTTCCTCCTCCAGATCGGTGCACGATACCATGGTGAGCGCGATGGCTCCAACCAGGGACAGAACGATATATTTCATTTTTTTCATGGCTGTCGTCGTCTTAGAATGTAACATTAACGCCCAGTGTCAACAGGGTGGTTCGCGGATAATAGGAAAGG